>ULMW01012704.1_pt1 | contig 15725 bp, 18 predicted proteins | sample 1951761 | NCBI WGS metagenome assembly ULMW01 (sample SAMEA4835561, study PRJEB28245) | human gut metagenome | biome: gut microbiome; material: fecal sample | place: Denmark | collected 2008 | reverse complement strand
ACACCCTCAGCTAAAACATTAAACAGTATTCTTATGTACTATAAAATTGTACTCCAAAATTCAGCTAACATTTTACGTGCTTTAATATTAGGATGATTGTCTGTGGCACTAATCGTATATGCGTCAGTTTTAGTCTTAGCATAATTACTGTTTAATGTTGGAAAAGCAGAAGTGAATTTTCCACCAATTCTAATTGGAATTGATTTATCGGCTTTCATTGAATAAAATTCAATGCCACGTTGCATTGCAATATTATGACAAGCGTTTGAATATTCTTCTGTATACCACGCGTCCATGCACCACAATATAATCCTTGCAGTTGGGTTTTTTGCTGTAATATTATCAATAATCGTATTAATACTTTTAATGAATATATCAGTTGATGTTTCAGCGTTAAGACCTAGTGATAACAAGAAAACGTCAAATTCGGATGTTACTTGATTTTTGAATAACTCCCACCATTCGGACGCTTTAATGCCACCTTTTGCTAGTGATGTTGCGTCATATTTTATAAATTCATTGAGATATTCGCTCATAGCTAAACCACCGTCTCCACCATTGGCGATGAACGAATCTCCGCATAAAGCTACTTTTATTTTGTGGTATTCACTTGAATTAACAGTTGTCCATTCACCAGCTTTATTGTTATTGATTATACGGTAATTGTAGCGTTTTTCTCCAGCCCGATACATATTTTGAATAAAGTTTGTTTTATCACCACCCATATAGCCGTCAACAATCACCATATAATTTCCGTAAGTCCAACCCGGGGGCATATCAGCCGGAATGTTATCGCCATCTTTTACACCTACACTGTAACTTCCGCACTCAGTAAGAGAAGAAATTAAATCATTGCTAGTCATAAAAGAATATGAGTGACGTTTATATAGGTTATCATGGTCAACAGTTGTCCATTCACCAGCTTTATTGTTATTGATTATACGGTAATTGTAGCGTTTTTCTCCAGCCCGATACATATTTTGAATAAAGTTTGTTTTATCACCACCCATATAGCCGTCAACAATCACCATATAATTTCCGTAAGTCCAACCCGGGGGCATATCAGCCGGAGTGTCAGCGCCATCTTTTACACCTACAGAGTAACTTCCGCACTCATTAAGAGAAGAAATTAAATCATTGCTAGTCATAAAACGATATGGTTTTTGAACATAGGCATTTGCAGGATAACTATAATTTATTCCGCTTTTCTCAAAACTCGTACCGTTCCATGAATATAAATATCCATCCGTAGATAATAAATAGATGTAATTGTGATTTACCATTTCATCTAGTGATTTGACAATAACAGGCGATGATTTAATGTAAGGCAAAATTAACGTAGTAAGTTTGCCTGTACTTACCATATTGTCAAGTTTTTTGTTAATCTCTTCCTGTACGTCAAGCGTACTGAAATAGATATTAACATAATTCTGCAATTCCTCATAAGCTTCATGAAGATTATTTACATCACCGTTCAACGTTTCAACATCTTCCATTGTCTTGTTCAGATAGTCAACTACTTTGCAAAGTAGTTCATAATAGCTTAAACTATCGTCATATACTAATGGAAGTACTTTTTGGCACCAATATCTAAACGGCTGTAATGGTTTATAATTACCCATTTCTGGCGTAAAATCAGCAGGTTCATTCGGTTTAATGCTTTTATTCATTACTTACACCTCTCTTACCATAACAGGAAGAACAGATCTTTCAGTTCATCCATAATCATTTGATCAATGTTCAGCATACTTTCTCGATACTCAATCAGCATTTTAGAATAAGATGTTCCGCTTCTCTTACCCTGTACGTGCTCCGAGTATTCTTTCAGTGAACTATAATTTCCAGTACTTTTAGAATCAGAAGTTCCTGCATTAACCTGTGTACCAGTGTTATCAAGTTTCTGAGTACCAGTATCAGCAGAACTACCTTTATCTGTTACATTTCTAGCATCAGTTAGATATTCACCAGTTTCAACACCAGTCAACGCACCTTGAGGTGTATCAGAAAATTTATTCCACTGATTGTTTTCGTCTGTGTGTTTCAGATTGTCAGTTCTTAGAGAACTAAGGTTATCAGTTCTCGTGTTGCTATCTTCACCATGAAGTGTTGAACTGTTATTACCCTCGTCTGTTAGATTATGAGTAGTGTTTAAGTCAACATCATACAGAGGATTGAACTCAAGCGTTGCGCTTTTATATAACTGATTGTAGTATGGCATAATCATGTTCATACGTTCAGTTAGCCACATCTTCCATATACCAACCGTTTCAGATGCAATCTCACGGAGGTAAAAGTGTTTCAGAATCTTGCAACACAGGACTTTTCGATACGTTTCATCATAGATAGGAAAATCGCCGAAAATTTTGTTCCAGCTTTTTTCAATGACCGCATTAATGTTAGATGCTCCTTGATTCTCTGAATATCCTGCTTCTGTTTCACAGATGAATCTTACTTCGGTTGTGTATTTACTCACCAGTCTCACCATCCTCTCCGGTGTTATTCACAGAGTTATTCACATCTTCCACTTCTGGAATCTGATAGTCCTGTCGATATTCAACCGTTATGTTTGTGCCAAACATCTGATTAATTTTATTTGCGGCAGTACGGCGGCTTTCCAGTCTGGAATATCGAGACGCTACAACTCCACCCTGATTTCGAGTTACTTCATCCGTAATCATACGTTCTTTTTTCTGCGTGTTGATATTGCTGATACCTAGTCTTGTCAACGCTTCGTTCCAATACTGTGTTTTCAGTTCATAGATTTTATCAGCAACGAATGGTGCATTGGTAGTAACGGCTCTAAGCGCAGTTGGGTCAAGATCATTGTCTCCAAAAATTACAGGTGAATTACCGTCATACTCTTTGTACACGTTAAGCAAAGAAAGACGCTGTTTTTCTGTAGCGCGCACCAGAATTGGTGTTTTCTGTGCGTTTGCATTTACGTCAATGATTCGATCAAGATTGTACAGGCGTTTGGCATAAATCATGGAGTCGACTACAGATGGTGTACGTAAAAGGTTATTGTAGATAATAACGCTGTCAGAGTTTGATAAAGTTTTGTAATAGCCATTGTAACGTGAGTAAGCTGTTCTTCTAGTCGGGTATCCATACACATCAAAGTTACCTGCTGGCAGACAAGATAAACATAACTGTGGTTGATTTTCCAGTTCTTCATCTTTGAACCAAACAGCCACCCCGCTTAAAAACAACTGCATTTCAAGATAACGTACATCTATACTGTCTGGTACGTTTCGCCACTCAAACATGGAAACAGCTAGTTCAGACAGTACACGTAGGTACTGTCCATATGTAGCTGTATTACCTAAGAGTGACTCATCATAATTTGTTTTTCTTTTTCCCATTGTCAAGTCTCCTAGTTTGTTGGCCTGTTATCAAGTGAATAGTCACCGATCTCGTCACCCTTCCTCCACCATGTAATACCTTTATTGAAGATGCTTACAATCTCTCTTGCATCATCGGATGGCAATGAACCAGTGAGAACACAAGAAACTGTTTTGATGAAAGTCCAATGAGGTCTAGCGTGTAAGTTAGGTGTCATCAGAGCATTCTGTGCATATCCAAACATGGTAAAGAAGTCATCAATCAGTTTAGCAAACGGTGCGCGAACTGTCTGGTGTTCAAAAGTAAATTGAACTTTACCCATCTGAGCGTTAAGTGAATCACATTCGATCTGTCCATGCGTCTGAGGTGGCGTATTTTCTAAATCCTGTTTCTTGCCCATAATAGCATAAGCTTGATTGAACAGATTTTGCTCACTCATAATTGCAGTTGTTGCGGCACTATTTGCATTTCCGTTCATAGCAGATGTTCCTACAGATGCAACGGACGTCATAGCACTTGCAAGCATGGCAGACGTAACACTTCCTTTATTTTGTGCCCACCAAGCTTTCCACGCATCGCCAGACCATGCAATTGTTGGAAAGTTTGATAGGACAAGTCCACGGTCATAGTTTCTGTCCATACCCATATAGTTGATTGGGTAAAGAGTAACTGTCGGTGTTGTAACGATTGCACCAGCCAATTTAAAATTGACAAGTGAATGAGATTCCTCAGAATATTTAAACTGTTCCCATCTATATTCGGCACGACTACCAGCATTGTTTGATAGTACAAGTTTGCAGAATGGATAAGAAAAGAGTTTGCGATTCTTTGGGTCATATCCATCTATTTGAGTTATATTGTTGTAAACAGGAACGGTTTTTTCGTGCAACCCACCTGCTGGACTTTCAGAAGAACCATCTTCGTCAAGAAATGATGGGTATTGAAACGCTGATATGAGAGCATCTTCTTTTCCCTTGTCAATCCAATTCTTAATTTCCGTTGTTATTGATTCAGAATCTAAAGCGCGAATGCCAGATTCAAGTCCGAGTCCACAAAAGATTTTGCCACGTGTTTTCGGGTCTGCCACAGTTCCATCAGCTCTCTGTGTGTAATAAAGACCGATTGACATTGAGTTTAAGTCAACCACAGTCTTTTTCTCTACTGTGTAATCACCTAAATCGAGATTTTCTGGAACGAGATTTTCAAAAAATCCATCACTCTCACTATGCTGTCTCTCAACAAAGCACTGTCCGAGTGTAAAGTCAAACAGCCACGTCTGCAATACATCAATCTGATATGTTACAATAGACGTAACATTACTCACATACTCGATGGAAGTAATAAATGCATAGAACCATTTGTTTCCATAAGCTGTGTTTTGGAACATCATGTAGTTACAATCGTAGATTTCATCAGCCAACACGCCTACTTTCATGGTATTACGTGTGTGACGCTGATAGGTGTTCTTTGTGAAAGCACGTTTCTGTTTTCCGATAAAGTAGTTGGACTGATTTGCTTTGGAGTCAAAGTAGATCGTGTGCTCGTAGGACGGCTCAAGCGGAACGTTGTGTAATAAACGTATAGTTGTATTCGGAGAAATATACATACGCTACTCCTTTATTCAAGACGCTACCCACCTATTATAGATGGATAGCGTATAATTAAAATTATTCACTCTTATTCAGTACAACTGTTGCACCCACCTCTGAATCAGAATTAACTGGCGTTTCCGTGACATATTCTACGCCATTAATAACCATCGTCAGCGTAACTGACTTAGATTCCGATGACTTTGGAATCATGATTGCACCATACGGAAGAACAGCGATGCCATCTGTTGTAGCCTGTTTGGTCTGCTTAAACTGATAAGTACCCTGTACGAGAGTAGCTGTGTCATCCTGTACACCGAGTGTAAATACCGTTGCAACGTCGCTGGTATCTTTTCCAGTAAGTTCCACGGTGTAAGACTCTTTCGGTGCGATTGTAGCCGTGTCGGTAACAAATACAATCGCATTGGAAAACGGAGAACTGGAAATAGTTTTCCAAACATGGTAGAAATAATTCCAGTACATTCCAGACGCACAGTACTGTTCGGTGAATTTTGCGTTGTTATCGTAAACCTGGAACCAATCTGTATCAATCAGAACCGCCTTTACGTTTTTCATGAGAGTCAGTTCAGCTGCGGTTACCTCTTCCAGTCCGTCAGAGTTCTGACGGATAACATCGAAACGTTCATTGTCAAATGAAGACCAGTCGTCAATCAGATGAAGCGCGCCTGTGTAAGTTGCTTTGTCCATGTTGAATGCGGCGGCAAGTACGTTAACGTCGTACTTTGCATTAAACCAACTGTCCATAAAGATAGCCTGATTTTCACGCGGCGTAGTTGTACGAACACCAGATGCATTGTACTTTGTTTTCATGAATGTAAGATCATTCGAAGCACCACGGAACATTTCACCAGCTTCTTTCAGATCAGTTCCAGTACCGATAGACATTGGATACATCTTGCCATGAGATACAGCCTTAATGAGCAGATATTTGAAAAGAAGAAACTCGTCATACTCAGCCGCCTTGTAAACAGATTCCACAATTTTAGCAACTAAATCCTGTACGCCAGATTCTGCTAAGAAAGCAAGACGTAAATCCTCGTCCTGTATTGTTACCGGATACATAACACGCCAGTTCATTGCATGGAATGCCGATTTTACATCCGGGAGTGTACGCTTAAATTCACGAGCCGCACCCTTTTCCGGGGTGTAATCAACAACCTTTGCGATCTGTACAAAGATTTCTTCTACAGTTTCGCCGAACTCCAGATACCCTTTTTTGAGTGATGCATACGGGTTGTTGAATGTAGCACTTTTTGTCATAACAAGGGCGATACGGTTTACGATAGAGTTAATGAACTGATTGGAGAAAGCTGGTGTTCCACAAATTACTTCTCCTACTTTTGGAATGTCGCTTGCTTTTGCGACAACTGGTACAGCCTGCTGATAATCATAGGATGCATTCTGACGAATAGCATTCAAGATGTCAAGCGTTGATGCCTGTAATGTTGATTTTGCAATTCTTCTAGGCATTTCTAAATCCTCCTATTCTGTTTTAAAAAGACTTTCATATGTTAGCGGTTTCGGCTCTGGTTCGTCTACGTCTGAATCTTGATCTGGGTCAGCCTTACCGCTAAAGCGGTCAGTGTAACGTTTTCGCCACGCCTTATCGTTTTCTTCATACTTTGTTTTCCAATCCTCACCAGACTTTTCAGTCAGATCGGCAAACGTATCGGAAACATCTTCCAGCATAGCCAACTGTGTATCGTCTGGTGACTCACCGAACGATTCTTTCAGTGCGTCAATAATTTCCTGTGTTGTTCTTACTGCCATAATTGTTCTCCTTAAATGAAATATCTGCACAACATCCAAACAGGCATCTTCTTTTTCTTTTTTATCGGCGGCAACGGCGGAACGTCACCGCCAGACAAGAAAAGGAATATTAACAAAGCATTGTTTAAATTGCTTTCACTTCCGAAAGAGAGAAGTGTGGAACTAGGGTTGTCATATGATTCTTCGTTGTACCATGCCCCCGGTGTGTCCGAAGCGTGGGTATTGAAATACTCAAGATATGTGTTTGCACATGAAATACGATAGGAAAGGGAGGAATCGCTGATACCCTCCCACCCACGCATGAACGCTTCTGTAAGCATGGGAAGATCGGTACTGGTGCTTGACAAGAATGTCGACAAGTTGTCGAAGTTTGCGGCAACACCGGACTGATACCATATATTTTCGTGGATGAAATACGCAAGCTGACCGTTTCCGTCGTTTGAAGCATATCCATTTTCCTGTAACCAGTTAAGCAACTGTGTGCGCCTGTTCGTCTCGGAGTTGTCCGTCCATTGTCCTAATCCAAAACCTTGCTTATATCCTAGTTCCCACTGTCCTGGGTTCAATGTGCTTTCCTGCATCCAGTTACCGCATATTGCGGCTCCAACGTAAGCAGATGCACCAACTCCGGAACCACCAGACCCATACCGAAAGCAACGTGACCAGTTGCTTGGTGATGATTCCGAGGTGTTGATACTAACTTGCTGTTCGAGTGGCGCATCATCTGTGTGCGCTCCCATTGTTCTTCGTCCTTGATATACCATCTCGGTATGACCAGACCGCCAGAGAATATCACCCGGTTTCCATGCAGCCGAAACGGGTACTTCTGTAAATCCCATTGACTGTAGAACTGTAATCATATCGGGAGTAGCGAACGGATGATGGGAACCGTAAGTCTCAATGACGGGAAAAGCACCAGCTAAAAGCGCGTACCAGACAAACGAGGAACAGTCATAGTAGGTGATTCCATTTACTGTTTGCTGTTCCCTGTAAGTCTGTGAATAACCGACGTTTGGTCTGTTACAGGTAGCAACTGCCCAAGACCATGATGTGTTGATGTTAGCCACGAGTTAATCCCTCTTTAGCGACATATCCTGTATACGTGCAGCCGTCTACGACTGCTTTAACAAGATACCATTCACCAGTGTAATATCCATAGTTTCTAACACCTGTACCCGTTGGTAATGTTAAAATAACACGTTTGTTCATGCCAGCACCAGCACGCAAATTATAACGATCATTGGTGTGATACGCCCCGGCAATCTTCCGGTTAAAACTATGTGCTGATTCTGGCTTGATTGCCTGTGGTGTAGTGTTCTGAGGTTCATCATTTCCATTGTAACGATAGTGAACAAGATTACTGTACGGAAGACAGTAATAAGATCGAACGCATATTTCTCTTCCGGTCTGATCACCTGTCTGTCCATCAATTCCACCGTTCTCCGACTGGCTGGCGTGAACAATATTCGAAGCGTCAGTTGACATCGTAACGTGATGACCAGCGGCAAGATGAATGTCTCCACGTTTCCATGGAGCATGGCACTTTTTAAACCCGCACTTGATAAGCTGTGATTCTAAGTTGCGCGTTGTACTATATTTACTGACGGCAAAGCTAGCCTTGCTTAAAGCTGTTCCAACAAATGAACTACAGTCATAGTCCGGGTCGTTTCTGTGTACCTGTGAGTAGCCATGGCTATCATCGGCAGCAATATGTTCCGCCCAGGTTACTGCTGTTTCAATCTTAGGCAAGGTTTACACCTCCTAAATGCATACACAGGTTATTAATTGCCAGCGTATTTGCTTCGACGCTTTTACGAAGTTCTTCCATCTCTGCTTTGTGTGCTTCTTTTTCTTTAATCATATACCAGAAAAGAGCACCACAACACACGATTGGAAAACCGAGCGACCCGATAAGCTGTGTGATGGTTGTTACATCCATTTTCTTCACCTCCCTTTCGTAATTTCATCATAACACTTAGGCTTGATTTTGTCAAGCTTTTATGTTATAATATTTTTAGAATCAAAAAGTTCATTATTCAAATAATTGGAAAGGAAGAATGTTTGAATGTCAAAGTATTACGACGGAACGAAGCTTCTTTCGCTCAAAGACCTTGACGGACAACGACCGGAGATTTATATGGTCACAACAAACCGAACAGGCGGTAAGACTACTTATTTTGGACGATATTCTGTTCGACGTTTTATAAACTTCAATGAAAAGTTCGCACTACTCTATCGGTATAACTACGAACTGGACAACGTGTCTGACAAATTCTTTAAAGACTTGAAAACTCTGTTCTTTCCTAGTATGGAAATGACAAGTAAGAGACTTGCTCACGGAATATTTCATGAGTTATATCTGAATGACCGTTCCTGTGGATACGCTATTACATTAAATAGTGCCGATCAGCTTAAAAGATATTCGCATTTATTTTCTGACGTTGACCGCATTTTATTCGATGAGTTTCAGTCGGAGACAAACCATTATTGTGATAAAGAAGTAAAAAAGTTCCAGAGCATTCACACTTCTATTGCTCGTGGACAGGGAAAACAGACTCGTTATGTCCCTGTATACATGATGTCAAATCCCGTAACTCTATTAAATCCATACTACAGTGCTATGAAAATCGGAAGTAGATTACAGTCTAATACTAAATTCCTACGCGGAACTGGATGGGTATTGGAACAAGGTTATGTTGACAGTGCGGCGAAAGCAATGAAGCAATCTGGTTTTGCTAAAGCTTTTGCTGATGATGATTACATGAAGTATTCTACCGAAGCTGTATATCTGAATGACAATTACTCTTTTGTTGAAACCATGCAAGGAAAATGTAAGTATGTTTGCACACTTCGGTATATGGGTAAAGAGTATGGCGTTAAGGAATACGTAGAAAAAGGTGTGGTGTATGTCGATGACAAACCTGACTTAACTTATCCATACAAGATCACAGTTACAACCGACGATCATCAGATCAACTACTTGATGTTACAGAGACACGATATGTTCATCATGAATATGCGTTTTCTGTTCAGCAAGGGTGCGTTCCGGTTCAAGAATCTGGAATGCAAAGAAGCAACGCTGGCGGCATTGTCGTACAGATAATTATGGTATCTACCATTGTTTCATATCATGATAGGTATGGACGCCCAGTTGAAACTATACTGCCTTACTTATTTACTGCTAGGCAAGCAGGCTTGATGTGTTCATTGGTTAAAGATATATGTAAGAATCGGGGATAACTTACCTAGTAAGTCCCCCGATTCTTTTTAATTACTCTTGAACAGACCTTTCTTGTATACACGGATGACAAGCCACCCTCTTAATTTGTCTACCGTCATACTCCAGATCAGATATTTTTCTGGTTTCAGTTCGTCGTAGTATCGTATCATTTTTTCACATCTTCCTTTGAAGATTTCTTTTCCGTTATCGCAGTCTGAAACATCAATAACCATGCAGTATACAGTAGGTGAGATATAAAATCTAAGTTCTTCTAAAGTCATCACTTTGTACCTCCATCACATTCAATATTTCTGTAAATTCCTCTCTTTGCCACTAATCTTAGAATATTATCCATATTAACAATCTTAATAACAGCGCAGTCTTTGTGATCTTTCATTTTTTCTCACCTCATTTTATAGGTTGTTTCACAGAGCAACACGCCGCCGGGAATACGCTTTGGCATCAGCTTTCCCGGAACAGTCAATCCATAAGTAAAATCAGTTAAGTCTCTGTGAATAGGCTTGTTAGTTTCATCGAATAAGAAATCTTTCTCTTCCTCTTTCCAGTCATCTGGTTTTCCTTGCTTATCTTCCATACTTCTGATGAACAGTTCTTTACACTTGCTAGGCATACCAGCACATTTTACATTATAATAAGGTTCAACTTTCTCACCAACCCATTCGTTGTCTTTCAACTCAAGATCTTCTTCGACTACGTGTTCAATGTATGTTTTCTGCCGTGTGAAAATAGCACTATCCCATTTACTTTCCAGTTTCCAGCAACAAAATGCTGTGTTGTGTACTTTAATTCCATGTACTTCTTCTGGTTTCAAATTGCAATGAATGCTATCTGTATCGGCATAGATAAAACCTGCCTTGCCTACACCATGATAGTTCGCTTGTGCCGCTCTGATCGTAAAGTTACGTGCATAACTTGTGATTGCAGAACCGATCGGTATGTAGCCGGGTTGTTTGTCATTCGCTTCTACGCTACGAAATCCTATTGAGTTGTCATCTTTCAGATATGCTACTTTGAATGAACTGTCCGTGCTACTTGCGAACTTACCGTACAGATTGTTCAAGAAAAGCTTTGCTAACTGACGCATTGCTCCCTTGCTGTTCATTTTTATTTCCTTATACTTGTCAATATAAGCATCGAACAGTCCTATTTTTTTCTCAAAATAACACCCGTCTAAGATTTCAAAATCTTCAACGTTATAGTGTTCTAAGAACAGCTTGTAATCTGTCATTGTCAATGTTAGTTCTACAGTAGTCGGAACCTTATTCATGTTACCATCATAGATATATCTATGATATTGTCCATTGATGAATACATCTGATGTTTCCAGTGCTTCTGTTCCTCTGTACAGAGATGAGCCTTTGATCTGAATAAAAGGTAACTTATCTTTCTTGAGATAGAAACGCGTTCTAATACGAATGAAGAAATACTTTTCATGCGCAATGTCTGGTATAGCTTTCTGAAAGAATACTGGAAATCCTACAGGATAATAGTTTCCAGATTCCGAGTGCATCATGGACGGATACAAGGAATTTACGTCAGCAGTTACACCATCGCCATACGGAATACCTGTCTTGCCTTTTACGGCGTAACACCAACCGCCTTTGTATGATTTTTTAACGTATTCACCAGCATTAGAAACGCTATATATTCTCTCGTCAATCTTAAAGTCGTAGAGGTTCGGAAACATCATATCCCACTCATATGCCGTTTCATGCTCAAATATGTTTTTATATTCTTCCATGCAACATGAGCCGATCGTCAACTTATTATGTCCCTCTGCAAACATGAACTCGATTGCTTCTTTTATGACAAGAACGTCATTCTTAATATATTCTATCTCTTCTGGTGTGATTTCACAACCAGCATATCGCAAGCCTTTGTATTCCATTTCAAGCTTACGGTGCTTCAATTTAAACGATTCACCGATTGTCTTTACAGAAAACGGTAATAGTTTTAATGAGTCACGTAACTCGATGAACTTGCCATTGCCTAATCTGATCGTGATTGAATACCATTGTCCTTTGTCGCTGATGGAATATTTGAAAGAACGAAAATCCATATCTTTCTCTTTCAACCACCTCACGCTGTACTGTTCCGACGGGTTGACTACAAAAGCTTGTTTATACCCTTGTTTGATTAGGTAATCTATCCAGAATGAACCATCAAACTTTAAATTGTGAAAATAACAAATGATGTTACATTTGTAAGATGCAAGCTGTTTCAGACAATCACCGATGCTATGCGACACGGTGACTTTCTCAGTGTTAAGTTCTACAGTTGCCGCCGCCCACACTTCAGTGTCCGTTTGACCTGCGTAGACGGTCGTTTCGAAGTCTCCTACAAAGTAACGGTATTTCCGTTTTTTCAAAGTTAATAGTCGCCGTCCATCATATCGTCTAAATCTTCGAAAGAACGCATAGCAGATTCAGATAATGTAAAACCAGAAATATTACTTAAAAGAGCAATTATATGCTGAGCGGATGCCCACACTAAATTAGCGTCGGAATCGTAGTGAATGACGCCTAGCCATTTCTGAATATCATCCCATTGTTTTGACAACTCTTGGCCGACTTTGTTCTTTCCAACTTCTGTAACGTTAAAAGACTGCTGTAGTTCTTTCGGCAACGTTTTTATTATCCCATACCCTATATCTGCCACAACTTCATCTAACGTCGCTAAAATGTCATTCAGAGCCCTGTTAGCTATTTCAGCTACATTCGGACTTCTTCGTACTCTTTTACCAGTAACAGATGTGTAATAATATACATCCATGGTAGAAATTATTTCTTTTAACTTGTCAACTAAATCGTTGAAAGCTTCTGCATAAGCCAGTGCTGGCTCGTCTGTTACAGGTGTTTTAGTTCCGTCTGTGCTAGTCCAGAACCGCTGTTCTGCTTCTTTCTTTTCTTTTCTTGTTTCAGCTGCTCTCTTTGCTCTTAACTGACTCTCAAGTTTTAAACCCTCTTTACCAGAAACGATTTCACCGTATGACGCTGAACCTCCATAGATTGCTTTCTCATACAGCACATTTTTCGTCAGCCTTTTAAGCTTGCGAATACTGGCTTCTGTTTTACGCTTCGGTATTGCTGGTAGAATGCCCTCTGGGAACTGATATCCACGTTTACTAGTTCGGCTCAAGAACGATTTTATACGTTTTCTTTCTTTTGCATATGCCTTGTTGATAGCTTGCTGTTTTGCGCTCTGTTTCTTTACTGTTTTCTTTGCCACTGTTTTACCTCTCTTTACTATTGATACAAGAAAAAGGGGGTTTCAAACCCCCTTTATTGATTGTGCTTAGTGCTGTACACTGTTATAGTCTAAGCGGCAATCGATGAAGTCTCGCCCTGCTTTCGTCTTGCCAGACTCTTTAATGATTGCATATGGCTCATCGCCGAACACATCATGAATTTTTTCCAGTGATTTACGGAAAGTTGCCGACTGGAAAGCATATACCTTTCCGCTGGTATCCATAATTGCTGTAATCTCGGCAAGAGTACCATCTTCTTTTTCGTCCTCGTAGGAACACCAAACTGCTACAGGAATAGATGTTCCATCCGGAACGTCTTTCATAGATTCTGCGCCTTTGTCGACTGTGAGCATATACTGTTCAATTTTTGTGAGTTCTTTACTTGCTTTTAATACTTTCATGTTCGTTTTCTCCTTTTTCTTGTTTAATTGCGGCAGATGTGGAATGGTCTGCCGCCTGTTTTAAAGACACTGCTTTTCCTGTACGTATGGTTGAATTTTTATTGTGTTATAACAAGCTGCTAGTTGCGTTTTGGAAGTGGTTCTAACTCAACCGCATGAGCGATAAAGTCAGACTCTTTCATGCCGTATCTTTTCTCGAACGGCTCTACAACCAGGATTTTAACCACCTTGAAATCCTCTGTATCGTGTTCTTTACGAACCTTTTGCAGGAGTTTTTCATCGTTGATATGCTGACCTCCGATCTCGTAAGTTACATTGCTCGGCTCACAACTTACTGTATCCATAGCAAGAACTGTTACTTTCGTGCCAAGGACGGTACGAGTTACCATTGATTCTCTCATTTCCGTTTCCTCCTTTCTTGTATTTTGTTGTTTCGGAAATTATTTTACCAGACGTCAGAACTCGTCTGGAAGAGCGACCGCGGTGATGAACCGCGTTAAGTCGGCTTGTCGCTCAAGAGGTGGGCGGTTTGGCACGCCGCCCTAACAGTGTTGTAAGAACTATCGCTCTTACTGTATTTATTATACCTCTTAACACTGTTTTTGTCAAGTGATTTTTCACAATTAATTGAAATATTTTGTTATGAAGTTAGTTTAGACTAACTCGAGCCACATTACCCAAAAATCATTGCTGTGTAGCTGAATACGACAATATCGTAAATCAATGCCACGATTATTAAGACCTGTAAAAGTCGTAAAAGTTTGATCTTCAAAGTTTTTTCCCTTTCTAAAGAACTATGCTCCGGTGTAGTATGTTTTTCGTTCCTTATTTACATGGTCGATAACCGTATATACTGGTTTAGGTTTGTTTCCGGTAACGTATGACCTAATACCGTTTCCGTCACTGTCAAGAATGCAAATTTTTACTCTCTCGTCGCACTCTGAAAATAGTGTGATTGACTTTCTAGCGCACGATAATACATTTTGAAGTGAGTCGGTGCGGTAAGTCACCATTGACAGATGACCACCGATGTAAAACTTAATCTTGTATTTCATTTTTTCCCTCCTATTCTGTTTTCAATGTCCACGGGCTTTTGTTGCCCGAATGCATAGGGTGGAATTGCACCACCCGTGCCGCTTGTCGGCTATGCAGTTTATAATACGATCATGCCGCCCTGCAATTCTGTTATATGTTCTGCTATCAGAATTTCTATTGTCGCGTTCATTTCTTCTTCTGAGCATTTGAGTAACTCTCTTGCATACTCACAAGTAATGGCACATTGATCAGTCCTATCACAACTACCATTGATAGTATCGCATAGATACTTGTATCTTTTTAGTGCTTTTTCAATGTAAAGTTTTTTCATTGTTAAGTATACATCATACTTTCTGTCATCTGGAATGGCTTCATTGTCTATAACGTACTTACTAAGCGTATCGTAAAGCATATTATACCTCCCTCCACGTAAGACGCTTTGCACAACCATATGTTCCTGCACCGTAGTCTTTCTGAAATTTTGAAATGTGCTGTGCTGATGTTGCTGTGTAGTCGCAGACTCTTCTAAGAAAATCGTAGCAAATATCATCCTCTGTATCAATGACAGCTACAATAGTTCTATAACTTTTGAGAATATAGAACCGATTTAATTTGCACACATATGCAGAACATGTGCGCAACTGTTTCCATTCGCTAGCACACTCATTCATATAGAGGTTATAAATTTCCTCGTAAATTGCGTCAACCTTTTTATTGATTTCTGCCTGACAGTCTTTTCTCATAGCTATTTCCTCCTATTCTGTTTTCTAAGATCGTGAACTCCGATTCATTGCGTTCACTCAGTTTGGTGTTTATAGTCTCCACCGCTGGACTTGCTACCAGTTTAACTAGTAGCTTTTCCTTACCTTGTAACTACATTATAGCACAGGTTTGACAGTTTGTCAAGTACTTGTTTTCACTTTCTGAAGTGTTATCCTGTACTGAACTCCCTTTCCTTACCTTGTAAATACATTATAGCACATGTTTGACAGTTTGTCAATCTGTCATTTTGCACAAAAATATGCTGTCATTTTGAAGCAAATGGGAGAACTGGTAAGGGGGGTTTATTTTTTACTGGG
>ULMW01012521.1_pt1 | contig 15964 bp, 6 predicted proteins | sample 1951761 | NCBI WGS metagenome assembly ULMW01 (sample SAMEA4835561, study PRJEB28245) | human gut metagenome | biome: gut microbiome; material: fecal sample | place: Denmark | collected 2008 | reverse complement strand
CGTGGCGGCCATTGGCGCCTCGTAGTGGACTGTCTGCCATTGACGGTACCCAGTATCTGCCGTTAGGGTCACCATGCTTCAGCAGTTTTCCGTGGTCGCGATTGGGCTCGGTGGCATTGCTATGGCTGTAGGGATAAGGAAAGGTGCTCCAGCAAGGATAACCGACAGTGCCCGACTCAGAACCGCCCCAGCGCAAATCCGCTCTGTCTACATTGTGATAAAATAGGCAATTGGGTTGATACTTGTTGACGATGGGTTCCACGTCCGGTCCGTCTCCATGAGGGTCGTCGGCTCCGCCATCAAACCAAATCATGAATAATTCTCCGTAGCGTGTGCATAGCTCTTCCACCATTTTCTCGCAATATCGTTTATACCATGCTTGTCTGTTGGCTGCAAACTCCCCATCACCGGCTACTTTAAAATTATGTATACCCAGTAATGAGTTCCATCTGATTCCTACATAAATGCCCGGCTGAATACCATATTTCCGGCAAGAGTTGACAAAATCCCGGACGATGTCTCCCTTTCCATCTCTCCATTTTACGGCTTTCAGGCAATATGGATTTACGTCGCTTTGCCATAGACCGAACCCGGTTTCGTGCGTGGCTGTCAGTACGGCAAATTTACATCCTGCTGCTTTGGCTGCCTGAATCCATTGGTCAGTATCCAGTTGGGTAGGATTAAATATATTATAATCTTCAATGGGATTGATACGGTTATTGCCTTGTCCGTAACGTATTCCATCAAACACATGAAGGTCATAGTGAAAAACGGCTCCCATTTCCGCTTCGTGCCATTTCAGCTGATGAGGTTTGGGAACAATAATTTCCGGTTGTGCATAACACAAGACAGAGCTCATAACGAGCATTATAGATAGATAGAGTTTTTTCATTGCTTATAAATAATTAAAAAATGGATCATCTGTTTTTTTGAGCCATATCTTCAGTTGTTTCTTGAACTGACTGACGAGTATCGGTTGCCGGGAAGCAATATTATTCATTTCATAAGGATCAGATTCTCTGTTAAAAAGAATAATATCATCTATTTTTCCTTCTGTTGCATGGACAACGAACGTATAGGTTGAACTGCGTATTCCTCTATATCCGCTGCTTGTGCTAGAAGGTTGAATATAATAATAAGGCTGCACAATCTCATTATTTTCTTTTCCGGTGAGGAGCACAGAAGAAAGGTCAAAAGTTTGTACTTCTTTAGGTATTTGTTTCCCTAGTCCCATTAATGAAAGTAAAGTGGGATATAGGTCGGCAAATGCCATCATGGTAATATGATCAACTTTAGGCTTTATTTTTTGGGGCCATGAGATAATCATAGGGATACGCATGGACTCTTCGTAGAAAATATCTTTTCCAGCTTGTCCATGAGCACCCATACAGATACCATGGTCGGAGGTAAACACAACAATTGTATTCTCGAATAAATTTAAACGCTTCAGCTCATTTATTATTCTGCCTACGTTTTCATCTACTCCGGTCATACAGGCATAATAGTTACGGATGTTGTTACGAAAATAATCCCCCATTTTAGTACCTTTGGCTGGTATATCGGGGCGCTTGGCGCATAATGTTTCTATATCCAGTTCTTTATAAATTTCTTTATATTTATCCGGTACTAACTCATAACCGGTATGAGGAGGGTTCATGGATACAACCAATGCAAAAGGCTTTCTGGGATTTATGTAATTGTTTAAGTATTCAATCGCTTTGTCTGCTTCATATTCCGGTCCCCATTGGTTGACATAATAAAAGCTGTCTCTAGGGGCATCGGTATCCCAGTACATGGGCTTCAAATGATAGTCGTAAGTGCCGTATGCAGTCCAATAGTCAAACCCATGACGACGTTCTTTGGGACACCATTCGTTCCAGGCTATTGTTCCCTGATTGTTATATGTATTTACATAAGGCTTATAGGGAGAATCTAAATGCCATTTGCCTATATATCCGGTTTGATAATCATTATCTTTCAATACATCACTCCAGCAGCGTGCGTTTTGCGGTAGTTCTACTCCATAAGGTGCATTTTCTGAATTGCAATTACCGATAACCTTATTTTTATGTGGATACATTCCGGTCATTAACATGGCACGTGCCGGTGAGGAAACCGGATAGCTACTGATTGCATTTGTGAAGTTCACACCTTCACTTGCCAGTTTATCCAAACAGGGAGTTTTCACAGGTTCTTTTTCAAGGCATCCTATTGCATTACCTCTCCACTGGTCTGCCATAATGAAAACCAAGTTGTGCTTTTCTTGGGCTTGTATATGCAGTCCTGGCAATAGCAAAGGAGACATAAGTAATAAGAGGTCTAATTTTTTTTTCATAATATGATAATTAAAATCTGGTTTTGTTCATAGCATTGACCGGACTTTATGTGATTCTGTATTTATTGGTTATGGATAATGACCATTGAATATTGCAAAGGAAGCATTTAAAAAAGGAAATGTGCTCAAAAACAACTATAATTTATATAATTTTGAGCACACTCCTTCTTGATATATACTTTTTAATACCTATGTTGCAGAATAACAGTTGGTTTTTTATTTGATGGCATATCCATCTACTTGTATCGGCCAACCTGGATTTTGGTAAACAACCGAGGTGCTGATATCGCCACCCTTTTCAGGGGTAGATGTGATAAATACATCGATGGATAATGGACTGAGATAATTTGCCTGTTCAAAAGTATATCCATCTTTGGCTAGACTGTGTTGATAATAAGGACGCAGGTATTTGCTTATATTCTTATCTACCGGTTTGAATTCGGTATTTATATAATCTTTATAGTTTTCGTCCCAATAATTAAAGCCTTCGACTTGATAGTTTTGCATCATATCCAATGCTCTCCAGCGATATAAGTCATCTTTTCTCATTCCTTCAGCAATGAACTCACAACGGCGTTCACGGCGAATATTATATAAAGTTGCATCTACAAGTGTAGAGCCTGAGTATTTAGCTAAATCTCCTTCTTTTGACAAATCAGTATTTTTAATGGTTGCCTCAAAGTCTTCATTTACTCCTGCTCTACGACGGAGTGCCTTCCAATATTTGCGACTATTTTCATTCAAACTGTGGTCTTTTACATAGTTTGCTTCTATGTAATTGAGATATGCTTCAGCTCCACGGAAAATAGTTAAAGCCAATGGATAGGGAGAGTTGAAAGGAACATCATTGTCTGCCCAACCTTTTCTTATTAAATATCCTGTAGTTGAACGACTACTGTTGTGGCTTAATGCAGGGAAATTGAAGTACTCAAAATCTTTGGTCTTGAATATTTTATCTCCCGGTTTAGACATTGAAAGCAATAACCTGTTATCGCGGTTGGTGGTTTCATCGGCTAGGTTTTTATCTCCTTTATAATATTCACCGGCTGCATAGATAGGCATACCGTTATCCATTAAATAACTTTGTACTAAAGAACGCGTATAACCGGTATTTCCTCCGGATACTCCTTCTTCATTTATTCCATGCAAGGCACCCATTACACTGTTCATAACTTTAGCGTCTTCGCTATACATACGCCATAATAGTACTTCCTTTTTGTCAGAAAGATCTGTTTGGTTGAACATGGTTTCATAATTCTCTTCCAGAGGTACAACATCGGCAATCTGTTGTGCTGCTTCCATTGCTTCATCTAAAAAGAAAGCAATTTCGGTATCTAGATTACCGTTAAATGAACTGCCTGGCCATCCTGGACCACCCGGAACACGTGCAGTTCCTTTGTGGTAGGTTTCCCAAGTTCCTTCATATAATGCTACTCGTGATTTGAATAGTAAAGCACATTCACGATTGAGGCGGTGATTGGTTATAGCATTGGATTTTGGTAATAGCTTCTCAATAGCTTTATCCAAATCTTCTAGAATGAATCGTGCCACTTCGTTACGAGGACGTCTTTTATTGGCCTCTACATTGGCGCTGTAGTCACCATCATTCAAAGCGGTAGTAAGGATGGGGAAATCACCATAAGACTTTAGATAATTGAAGTAAATATAGGCTCTGAAGAAGAGCATTTCACCTATGTACTGTTGTACGGTCGGAGTATTTGCCAGAGTTCCATTCTTTATATTCTCTTCGGTGTAATATAAAAAACGGTTGCAATCACGCAAGTTGCCGTGCTGACCGTAACTTCCCGAAGCTGCAACTTTTATTTGTTGGGGGATGAAATTATTATTTGCATTCACCGGAGCCATATCATCACTATTGTCATCCGCTTGGAAACGGCCTAAGTTGATGGACTGTCCATGGTCGGGAAGTAAATCGTATTTCTTGTTGCAATAAGGTTGTAATTGGTTTTCCTGTGTAAAGAAACCTTCATCTACATTGTCGGAAATGGGTTCTTTATCTAAGAAATCGCTACAAGATGCACACATGAGTGTGAATGTTGCAAAAATAATATGTAATGTATTGATTTTCATAACGTATTCTTTTTTATAGGTTTATAATACTACATTGATACCGCATGATAAGGTACGGCTTAGTGGATAGGTCATACCATTTTGATACAATGCTTCAGGATCGAAGTTATCATTGATTTTTGTTCCGGTCCAAAGGTTGTCTGCTGAGAAGAAAATACGTACCTTTTCCAAAGAAGCTTTGTTTGTCCAACTTTTAGGTAGTGTATAGCCTATTTGTAGGTTTTTCAGACGAATGTAGGCGGCATTTTGCAAATAGCCGGATTGTTTCTGACGGTTTTGTCCGCTATTCATAATCGGGCGTGGGAAATATCCGTTTACATTAGCTCCCAGTTCATCACCTTCGGGACGGAAGAAGTCCATGTGTTCTTTGTAGCCGGTAGAGCCCCACTCATTGCCGTTAACTCCCCAGAAAATCATGCCATCCAGCCAATAGTCGCGCTTCATTACACCCTGAAACATCATACTGATATCGAAGCCTTTGTATTCAGCTCCCAAGTTGATGCCAAAACGGTAACGAGGAGTATTGTTGCCTATGATACATAAATCGCCCGGATCATTTGCTGTAGTCCCTTTTGTAATCTCACCATTATTGTCTAAGTCGGCGTACATCATATCACCGGCTTTCCATATTTTACTACCTCCTGCCAATTTGCTTTGGTCGTGAGCTGCTACATAGTCAGTTATTTCCTGGTCGGTCTTTGCCATGCCTACGGTCTTTAATCCCCATATTTCGCCTAGCATTTTGCCATCCCAATATAATTCATATCCATTACCGTCTACAAATTGTTTGTTTTCGTTAGGATAGCTGGTTACTTCTGTCTGTGAATCGGAAAGATTGAATCCTACATAATAATTGACCTGCCCGATGCGGTCTTGCCAGTTCAATTGAAGTTCCCAACCTTTGGTTTGCAATGAGGTATTATTTCGTTTCGGTGCGGCTGCTCCTACGATGGGTGAAATAACTTCTGCCGGTCCTACCATGTCTTTAGTATCGCGGATGAAGTACTCAAAATAGCCGGTCAAGCGATTGTTCAGTAAACCAAAATCCAAACCATAGTTATAATTATAGATACGTTCCCAAGTCAAGTCAGAACTGACCAGTCCGGGGGATGTTGCGATATTGGATTTGTTTGTTGTATCAATCAACCATCTGCCTCCTGCATCAGGTGAGCCTACTGTGATATTTTGGATGGAATAAGTAGGATACCAATTGTCTGTGTTCTGATTACCCAAACTTCCGTAAGAGAATCGCGGCTTTAAAAGATTGATGTATTTTTCTAAAGGTTGCCAGAAGTTTTCACGTGCAATATTCCACCCAATTGAAACCGATGGGAAAGTAGCCCAACGCTGGTTCCCACGGAAACGAGAAGTACCGTCGCGACGAATATTGAACTCTAATAGATAACGACCTTTGTAGTCATAATTAAAGCGGCCGAAATATCCCATTGTACTCCATTCATTCATAGTTCCGTCATTACTGCTGACACCGTTTGAAGTATGGATACTTGGTACATTATCGTCAATTACATCAAAACGTTTTCCCCAAAGCTTATTTATGAAGTATTTTTCAGTATTCATACCCACCATTACTTTGAAGTTATGATCCTTAAGCAGGGTGAATGTGTAATCTGCATAAATAGAAGTTGTGAGCAGATAGTTTAGATTGGCCTCACTATACGCCTGAGTTTTTCCGGCTGCTAAATCGGAGTCACCTCCCAGCCATTGTTCCGGTACTGGATTGTTCTCTTTATCATATAAAAAGACCTTTGCTACATTATATCGATGCTGATAATTGTTGGTACGCAGTGCAATATCACCATTGATGGTTAGCCCTTTTAATGGAGTAAGAATGATGTTAGCTTGTGTAAAATAACTGTCTTTCATCGAGTTGGAACGTCCCCCTGAAGTAAGTTGCATCAATTTGGGGTTACGTGTGTAGTGCCCGTTGTTGTCATATAATGGCATATTGGGGTGTAACTTTGTTGTCTCGGCAAAAAAGCGGTCCCCATAAAGCTTTAAGAATGTAGGCATACCGATTTCTTCACGGATAAAACGTGAGTTGAATTCCACTTTCATCCATTTAGTGATATCTGCACTTACTTTTACACTGGCATTGAAGCGCTTTTTCTTGTCATCGGCAAAATTCATCTGTCCTTCTTGCTCCAGATATGCTCCTGACATATAGTATCTGACTTTTTCACTACCACCGGATATACTGACATTATGCTCTTGTCCGAAAGCGGTTTTATCAATAAAGTTTCTTGGCCAATTTTGGTTGTCATTCGAGCGAATATTGAAAACAAAGAAGTTGCCACCTTGACTGAGTGAAGGATCGGCTGTCTCTGTGATTTCACCGCGCATATATTGTTGAATACGTTCTATGGTTGCATCCGAGAAGATAGGGGCTCCACCATCATAATTGTTTGCTTTTGCTCTATTAAAATATTGAGCGAATGTATAGGAGTCAAGCATATCGGGGATATTGGTAGGGCGAGAAAAACGGAAGTTTCCTGAATATTGTATCGAAACCTTTCCTTTTTCACCTGATTTCGTAGTGATCAATATTACTCCGAATGGTGCACGAGAACCGTAAACAGCTGCAGAAGCTGCGTCTTTTAAAACAGAAATATTGGCTATGTCTTGTGGGTTCAAGCTGTTTATATCACCCTCTATACCATCAATCAATATTAAAGGAGAAGAACTGGAGCCTGTTCCTAAATTACCTTTTCCACGAATGTTGATACTGGGATTGGCATCCAACTTACCACCGGCATTGGGAACATCTACATTCAGTCCCGGAACAACTCCTTGCAATGCTTGGGCTACGGATGTTACGGGACGTGATTCCAATGCTTTTTTATCTACTGTGGCTACAGCACCTGTCAGGTTCACCTTTTTTTGGGTACCGAACCCCACTACTACTACTTCATCAAGGGTCTGGGTGTCTTCCGATAAAGTAATCTGATATGAAGTTTGGGTATTACGCACAGTTATCTCTTGAGTTGTATATCCTATAAAGGATATAACCAAAACATCTCCTGTAGTGACTTGAAGAGAGAATTTACCCTCTACATCTGTTACTGTACCATTTGTAGTTCCTTTTGCCACTACACTAGCACCGATAATGGGTTCATTGGCGTTTTGATCTACAACAACGCCTGTTATACTAAACTGCTGGGCATACAAAAATGTATAACAACAGAGTAGCATTAGGAAAATAAAAGAGATTCTTTTCATGTTTTCTCTATTTTAAATTAGACATTAGGTTAACGTTGTTGCAAATATACCGGAGTGGAATAATTTATAGCATGCATGTTCATTTCATTTCGTAGGCATATTTAATGCAAGTATCTGTTTTTATCGACCAAATAACGTATTTGATATTTTTTTCTTCGTTGTTGGTTAATATATAATGGTTAATAATGAAGTTTGTTAAACTGAAATCTTATCTTTGTATTTAGATTCGATATTGTTCTTTTATTAAATAATCTAATGTTAATGAAACATCCTTTAATATTGGTTTTGGCATTTGTCTTAATAGGTCTTTTACGGTGTGTGGATTGCTATGCTTTCTTAAACCGTGATGTCCATTTATTGACTATGCAGGATGGACTATCTGATAATAATGTAACTTGTATATATAAAGATGTAGACGGGTTTATGTGGTTTGGTACCAATAACGGACTGAGCCGTTATGATGGGGCCTCTGTTAAAAGCTTTAAAATGGACTCAGTTCCATATACGGATGTGACGGAAATATATGAATTGTCAGAGCATTGTTTAGGAATCTTAATTAGGAATACTCTTTGGGGATTTGATAGATTAACAGAGAGGTTTATCCCGGTTGAAATAGCAGGCGGAACGTCTTCGTTAATACAGATTGTCATTACTCAGAATAAGTTGTGTTGGGGAATAAGTTATCATCATCTGTATTTATTTGAAATAGGTGAGAAGAGGGATAAAGAGGGCAGTCTCATAGGACTTGTCTTAAAAACAAAAGAGACAGTAAGACATTTGGTTAAGGAGGGGAACTATCTAACTCGTTTTACGTTGTCTTATGATAATAAAGAACTCTATCTGACTGACAATCATGCTAATCTTGTTATTTATGATTTGAAGAAACGAGCTGTTACCGGGGGGCGATATTTATTATCGGAGTGTTTGCCTGAAAATAGTAGTGTAAATATTACTTCTATTTTTGATGAAGGAGATAAAATATGGATTACTACGAGGATATACGGAATAATTCGTTATTATAAACATACCGGACATATATATCGTATTTCTTATACTGGAGAAGGGGAGAATAATTTATTATCACATACCGATGTATATGGACTAGTTCCAATCAATAATGGTCGGTTGTTGGCTGTGACGTGGAATGGATATACTATCATAACTCCCGGCAGGGACTCTTCTGAAGGATTGACCACGAGTATCTATAATAATGTTTCGCTTGTTAACCGGAATCTTGAGATACGCATGATTTCGGTATATTATGATTCACAAGGAATTTTGTGGATAGGGACGAATGGTGGCGGAGTGATGTATTCAGACTTGAGATTGCAGTATTTTAATCAATTTCATCAGGACAGGCATAACGAAATTTGCGGTATCACGGCAGATGATAAAGGATATATATGGCTGGCTACTTTTCATAAAGGCATAATGAAAAGCCGTGAACCCTTTAACCCATTGAAGATGCTTGATTTTGACACTGTGGGTAGTCGGGAAGTCAAAAGTCGTGAAACTGTGTTGTGCTTATTAAAGGATGAGGATGGGAACATTTGGTTCGGTAATCAGGATGGCACATTGTCGGTATATGATAAATCCGGTACATTTAGGGTTTATACTTTATATTGGAATGGATTAATAAACAAATCTCCTATTTGGTCTCTTTATATAGATACGAAGAAAAATTTCTGGATTGGTACGAAAACAGGTTTGTTGAAGTTTAATCCTGCAACCGGAGAGTGTCGTCGTATGAAAGTTCAGAATACATCTTTGGATGCCTCGGATATGGATGTCCGTGCTATTGCAGAGACAAAAGACGGTAAAGTATGGCTTGGCTTGGAGTTGAAAGGGTTAGGGAGAGTAGTTAATAATGAGTCGGTGAATGTAGAATATAATGAATTGTTTGGATTACAAGATGCATCTGCCCGGTCATTGCTTGCTTCTTCCGATGGACTGTTGTATGTTGGCTATGAAAACGGTTTTGCTGTGATACAACCGGAAAAGGAAAAAATGGAAAACTTTTATACTACCGGTTCCGGTCTGTGCAATAACTTTATAGGGTGTATCACCGAGGATGCCAAGGGCCAAATATGGCTTGGCTCCAATTCGGGGATTTCGCGTTATAGCCGTCATCAGAGATTGTTCTACCATTATTATATCTCAGGTAGTAACCGCACTGCGTTCTTACATGGTGATAATTTGTTCTTTGGTAATAATAAGAGTCTTACTTATTTCAATCCGGAGAATATCAATGCTTTTCCTTTCTCGGAGGTTGTTGCAGTTTCTACCTTGGAAGTTGGAAACAAGACGGTAAATATCGGGGAAGAGATAAACGGGCAGGTGATACTGAATAATAATTTGTTTTATACCAAGGAAATAGAATTGAATGACAGAAATCGTGATTTCTCGCTCACCTTTAATAATCTGTCTTATTCCGATGAGCAGCAGAAGCTTCGGTATCGGTTGTTTCCTTATCAAACGGACTGGATGATAGGCAACAGAGGTGAAAAGATATCGTATGCCAATTTGCGTGCAGGCGAGTATATGTTTGAAGTGCAGAATTTGTTTCCGGATGAGAGAATGGGTAAAATGACTTCTTTGAAGGTAGTTATTCTTCCACATTGGAGTGAAACGGTATGGTTTAAATTATCGCTGTTGGGATTGGCTCTCATGATTGTATTATGGACTATCAATCGGTTCCGGATTCGTCAAAAGAGATTGGAGCATGAGCTGCAATTGGAACATGAAGTTTTTACGGCCAACGTAGAACGAGACAAGGAGAAGCAGATACGGCTGGAGCGGGAGAACTTCTTTACCAATGCCTCACATGAGTTGCGTACGCCGCTGACTTTAATACTTTCGCCTTTGCAAGAATTGTTGCAGACATTAAGTTCAGCTGATGTAATTTATAAGAAACTGATTGTGGTTTATCGTAATGCCGCTTCATTGCATACATTGGTAGACCATTTACTTTATGTGCAGAAGATAGAGGCGGGCATGGTAAAGCTTCGCCTGTCTCAAACCGATATAGTGACTGTTGTGGAGGAAGTAGTGGACTCTTTTCGTCAGATTGCTGAGACAAAAGGGTTTGACTTCGATATTCAACTCCCTGCAGAGCCGTTGGTGTTATGGATAGATGTGGAGAAAATATCATCGGCCATCCGTAATTTATTGTCGAATGCCTTTAAATACACTTCTCCCCGGGGCCGTGTCATTTTACGCATGGAGCGGGTACAAATAGATGGACAGGCATTTTGCAAACTGACTGTTTCTGATACAGGTAAGGGAATACCCGAAGAGTTGCAGGAACGGGTTTTTGACTCTTTCATCACGGGTGACCAAGTTCCGATGCTCTCTACCAAAGTCGGTATCGGGCTGCGTATTGTAAAGAATACCATGGATTTGCATCATGGCTCTATCTCTTTGAAGAGTAGTCCGCAAGAAGGAAGTACGTTTGTATTGGCTATTCCTGAGGGAAATGCTCATTTTTCGGAAGATAAGTATGAACTGGTGGAAACACCGGTGAATGAGGAGACGGATATTCCTGTACCTGTAAGTTCCTCTGTTGCCGAGCAGAAAAAAGAGGCTGGAAACAAGAAAAGCCTTCTTATTATCGAAGACAACGAGGAGGTACGTGCCTATATATGCAGTTTGTTTTGCAAGAATTATACGTTGTATGAGGCTGCCAATGGAGAAGAAGGTGTCCGGATAGCTACGGAGAAGATTCCGAATCTTATTATATCGGACATCATGATGCCCGTCAAGGATGGATTTGTCTGTTGTCGTGAGATTCGGGAGCGGCCGTGCACTGCGCATATTCCTATTTTGATGTTGACTGCCAAGGCAGAAGATGCGGATATCCTGTATGGGTCTAAAGTGGGGGCGGACGATTATATACTGAAACCGTTTAATCCGGAAATACTGAAATCGAGGGTTGAGAATCTTATCTTGCAGCGCGAACGCCTGAAACGTATTTATACCAAAGCTTTGATGCTGAAGCAGAAGGAAACGAAACAGGGCGGGGCAGAAGAAGTGGCGGATGATTTCATGAAAGGGGTTATTCAGGTTATTGAGGCTAATCTGGCAGATGAAAACTTTAATGTGAAGATATTGGCGGAACAATTGAATATGAGCCAGCCTACTTTATATAGAAAGATAAAACAGCGTAGCGAACTGGCAGCGATAGATATCATCCGCAGTATCCGTATGAGCAAAGCTGCCTCTCTAATCATGGAGAACAGATACTCCATTCAGGAAATAGCAGAAATGGTAGGTTATAGCGACACCCGTACCCTCCGAAAACATTTCACTGAGCAATTCGGAGTGTCGCCATCCAAGTATATAGATAAACCTGAAATGCAAGGGAGCTAGCCGAAGCAGATTCCCATCCGTTTTCCTTGGACAATCAGGTCATGGTCTTCGTCCACCAATTTTAATTTGCCGGCTACTTCATCCAAAGGAACAGAGCCTATCTGAGCTCCTTGCAGGGAAACCATTCTTCCGAATTGTCCGGTGGCAATCAGTTCCGTAGCATGGCCTCCCATGCGGGTGGCTAGATTACGGTCGTATGGGGTGGGTGAGCCTCCGCGCTGGATATACCCCAAAACCGTTTCGCGTGTTTCGAATCCGGTTTCATATTCTATCTCTTCGGCTATGTATTCGGCGGCCTTTTTACCGTTGATGGTCTGGATGCCTTCTGCCACAACGACAATGGAGTAAGGCTTTCCCTTTTTCAACCTTTCGATAATTGTGTTGCCGATATTATGGATATTATAAGGCAGTTCCGGGATGAGAATGACATCACCACCGCCTGCCATGCCTGAGTAAAGGGCAATCCATCCGGCCTTATGTCCCATCACTTCGATAACCATGACACGCTGGTGCGAACTGGCAGTCGAATGTAAACGGTCGATAGCGTCGGTTGCAATCGTTACAGCAGAATCAAACCCGAAAGACACGTCGGTTCCCCATACGTCATTGTCGATGGTTTTGGGGACAGACACCACATTGACGCCCGCTTGTGCTAGCTTGGCGGCTGTTTTTTGTGTACCGTTCCCACCGATGCAGACAATGCAGTCCAATCCCAGGTCATGGATATTCTTCAACATTAATGCCGGTTTGTCTTCGGAAGCGGCAGACAGACGTTTTTTAAATGGTTTCTCACGTGAAGTTCCAAGAATGGTTCCTCCTAAATTGAGCAAACCTGATAACGATTTTTCTGTCAAAGGTTCTATATCGTTGTCCAATAAGCCTCGAAATCCGCTTCGGATTCCAAAAACTTCCATGCCGTAGTGATTTATGGCTGTTTTACAAACTCCTCTGATAGTGGCGTTTATTCCGGGACAGTCTCCTCCTGATGTCAAAATTCCTATCTTCATAGCCGTTGATGTTAAGTTGTAAACGTGCGTAAAGATAAGAAAAAATAAAAGTAATGCAGAAAACTATAAAAAAAATAATGTTATAAGGCTTATTAATACAGAAAAGGTTAATTTTGCAGGATATAACGAATTGTATATTAACGGAAATGAATTCGACCAGACTAATTAGTACACTATTCAAACCCCGACAGACAGCTACGGCATTGTATGCCACTCAAGCTGAAGCTATTCAGGCAAAGGTTTTTGACCGTCTTATCAAAGACGCTGCCAATACGAAATGGGGATTGGAGTATAGCTATAAAGACATAAAGAGTTATCAGGATTATCAACGTGTTCCTTTACAGACTTACGAGGAAATAAAGCCCTATGTGGAGCGTATGCGCCGGGGAGAAAAAAATGTATTGTGGCCGGGTGAAGTCATCTGGTTTGCAAAGTCTTCGGGCACGACCAATGATAAGAGTAAATTTATTCCTGTCAGCAAAGAAGGATTGCATGATATCCATTATGCCGGCGGTATGGATGCCGTCGCGCTTTATTTACAGCAAAATCCCAATAGCCGTTTCTTCTCGGGAAAAGGGCTGATTTTGGGAGGTAGCCATGCTTCCAATTATAATCTGAAGCGGAGCTTGGTGGGTGACTTGTCTGCCATTCTGATTGAGAACGTCAATCCATTTGTTAACCTTATTCGTGTGCCCGAAAAGAAAATCGCACTGTTAAGCGACTTTGAGGAAAAAGTGGAGAAGATTGCCCGCAGCACGATGAACAAGAATGTGACCAACTTGTCGGGAGTGCCTTCGTGGATGTTGGCTGTTGTCAGACATATCATGGAAATCAAGGGAACAGATAATCTGGCGGAAGTATGGCCTAATCTGGAAGTGTTTTTTCATGGAGGAGTGGCATTTACCCCTTACCGCGAACAGTACAAGCAGATTATTCGCAGTGATAAAATGCACTACATGGAGACTTATAATGCCAGTGAAGGTTTCTTCGGATTACAAAATGATTTCGATGATCCTGCCATGATGTTGATGATTGACTATGGGGTATTCTATGAATTTATTCCGATGGAAGAGATAGAAAACGAAAACCCCCATATCATTCCTTTGGCAGATGTGGAACTGAACAGGAATTATGCGATGGTCATCAGTACATCTTGCGGATTGTGGCGTTATATGATTGGTGATACGGTGAAGTTTACGAGTAAGCATCCTTATAAATTTGTCATCACGGGCCGCACCAAGCATTTTATCAATGCTTTTGGTGAAGAGCTGATGGTGGACAATGCCGAACAGGGGTTGGCAAAGGCATGTGCCGCTACCGGTGCACAAATCACAGATTACTCCGCTGCTCCTGTTTTCATGGATGCTAATGCCAAATGCCGTCATCAGTGGTTGATAGAATTTGCAGTCATGCCAGACTCTTTAGAGAAATTTAGCAAGGTACTCGATGCCTCTTTACAAGAAATTAACTCCGATTACGAAGCAAAACGACATAAAAACCTTACCTTGCAGCCCTTGGAAATTATTGTAGCCCGTCCCAACCTGTTCCATGACTGGTTGAAAGAGAAAGGCAAGTTGGGAGGACAACACAAAGTACCTAGGCTGAGCAATACGCGTGAATATATAGAAGAAATGCTAAGCTTGAACAAGTAAAGAAATGAATTGGAATAGACATAAATTACCTGCTTTGCTGATGTTGATGATTGTGGTGTACTCATGCGCCAGCATGGGAAACCCCGACGGTGGTCCGTATGATGAAGAGCCGCCAAAGTTTGTCAGGAGTACCCCCAAACCATTTGCCATCAATAGTAAAGAGAAAAAAGTAACCATTGAATTTGATGAATTTATCAAGCTGGAAAAGGCTGCGGAGAAGGTGGTCGTATCTCCTCCCCAGTTGGAACAGCCCGAAATCAAAGCCAGTGGAAGGAAGGTAGTGGTAGGATTGGTGGATTCGTTAAAGCCGAATACTACTTATACTATCGATTTCGCGGATGCTATTGTCGATAACAACGAGGGTAATCCGTTGGGTAATTATGCCTTTACCTTTTCCACCGGTACGACTATCGATACAATGGAAGTATCGGGGACAGTGCTCGGCGCTTCAGATTTGGAGCCGGTGAAGAATATCCAGGTAGGTCTGCACTCTGACTTGAGTGACAGTGCTTTTATGAAGAAACCATTCGACCGCGTATCCCGTACAGACAGTCGCGGACACTTCTCCATTCGTGGCATCGCTCCCGGCAAATATCGTATTTATGCCTTAATGGATGGTAATCAGAATTATTTATTCGATTCCAAGACCGAGATGATTGCTTTCAGCGATTCCATTATCATACCTGCCATGGAGGATGCCATGCGCCAAGATACGATTTGGAAGGATTCACTGACCATCGATACCATTAAGAGTGTGGGATACACCCGTTTCCTGCCGGATGATATTATACTGAGAGCGTTTAAGGAAGAAAATGACCGCCAATACCTTACTCGCAGCGAACGTGATAAAGAGAATCATTTTGTTCTTACTTTCAGTGCGCGGGCAGATACGCTTCCCACGCTGAAGGGATTGAACTTTGATGAACGGGATGCTTTTATCATCGAGAAGACCGACCGCAACGACTCTATCTGCTATTGGATTAAAGACTCGTTGATATATCAGATGGACACGCTCGAAATTCAGATGGATTACTTGGCAACGGATACATTGGACCGTTTTGTGCCGCAGACTGATACACTCTTTCTGGCAAATAAATTGACTCGTGCGGAGCGGGAGAAACTGGAAGCCAAAGCAGCCGAAGAGAAGGAAAAAGAACGTAAGAAGAAGGAAAAGAAAGGAGAAACGATTGAGCCGGAACCTACCAAGTTCCTTACACTGAATGTGGATGCCCCTTCTGCTTTCGACCTTGATAGAAATGTATATCTGTCGTTCG
>ULMW01030098.1_pt1 | contig 16389 bp, 9 predicted proteins | sample 1951761 | NCBI WGS metagenome assembly ULMW01 (sample SAMEA4835561, study PRJEB28245) | human gut metagenome | biome: gut microbiome; material: fecal sample | place: Denmark | collected 2008 | reverse complement strand
TGGCAGCCGCACTTCCGGGCGTTGTTGCAAGCCAGACCGTACTTCCGGTTATCGGTGTTCCAATCTCCGGTTCCGTACTCGATGGACAGGACGCACTTTACTCTATCGTGCAGATGCCATCCGGAATTCCGGTTGCAACCGTAGCAATCAATGGTGCAAAGAATGCCGCATATCTCGCATTGCAGATCATCGGTGTACAGCATAAGGAAGTGCAGGAGAAGCTGCTCGCAGAGAGAAAGCAGATGGAAGAAAGTGCCATGAAGGCAAACGAAGAAGTGATTGCAAAATACAATTAAGACAAGTTGCAATAACAACACCAATTTTTAACAAAATTCCATTTTACTTTACTATCTTTATCAAGTATAATAAAAGCAACGTGGATTTCACGGTATGAAGATGAGAATTATAGGAGGGTTTTATTACAATGGGAATTTTACAGAGATTTAAAGACATTATGGCTTCAAATATCAATGCACTTCTCGATAAGGCAGAAGATCCGGAGAAGATGATTGATCAGACACTCCGTAACCTGACGAAGGATCTGGCAGAAGTGAAGAAGGAAACAGCTGCCGTTATGGCAGATGAGCAGAGATGCAAGCGTGAGCTTGATGAAGTGAATTCTGAGATTACAAAGATGCAGGCATACGCAGAGAAGGCACTTCTTGCCGGAAACGAAGCAGATGCCATGAAGTTCTTAGAGCAGAAGAACCAGCTTACAGCGAAGCAGGCAAGCTTGCAGCAGACCTATGATGTTGCAGCTGCAAATGCGATGAAGATGCGTCAGATGCATGACAAGCTTGTGACAGATATCAACCAGCTTGACTCCCGCCGTGATGCAATCAAGGCGAAGATGAAGGTTGCTAAGACTCAGGATCGTCTGAACAAGATGACGAACAATCTGTCAGATTCAGCAAGCAGCATGGCTGCCTTTGATCGTATGGAAGCAAAGGCGAACGCAATGCTTGATCAGGCAAATGCCATGACCGAATTAAATCAGACAACACAGGAGAGTGGTATCGACAGTTTAGCAGCCAAGTATGATGCAGCTCCAAATGCAGCTGTACAGGATGAGCTGGCAGCGATGAAGGCAAAGTTAGGTTTACAGTAAACCGATGCCGGGATTAAATGACAAACAGTTAGAGGCCTGTTGTACAACCGACGGGCCTTTACTTATTTTAGCTGGTGCTGGCTCTGGAAAGACCAGAGTGATCACGCACCGGATCGCATATCTGATCGATGAGATGTCAGTCAATCCATACAATATACTGGCAATCACATTTACGAACAAGGCTGCGGCAGAGATGCGGGAACGAGTAGATAATCTGGTAGGATTTGGCGCTGAGAGTGTGTGGGTATCAACCTTCCATTCCATGTGTGTGCGGATTCTGCGGAAACATATTGACAAGATCGGTGGAACGAGCAGTTTCACGATCTATGATGCAAGTGAACAGAAGACTGTTGTAAAAGAAGTGTTGAAATATCTGCAACTAGACCCGAAGCTCTATCCGGAGCGGGCGATGCTTTCGGCGATATCGAAGGCAAAGGAAGGGTACATGACACCGGACGATTATGAGAAAGCACATGCGGCAAGCTTCCGGGATCAGAAGATTGCGGAGGTTTACCGGGAATATCAGAAGCGTCTGCAGAGCAACAATGCGCTTGATTTTGATGATTTGATTTTCAAGACGATCTTTCTTTTTGAGACGAATCCAGATGTGCTTGCCGAGTACCAGACACGGTTTAAGTACATTATGGTGGACGAGTATCAGGATACGAACTATACACAGTTTATATTGGTAAAGATGCTGGCTGCAAAATACCGGAATTTGTGCGTCGTGGGTGATGACGACCAGAGTATTTATAAATTCCGTGGCGCGAACATCTATAATATCCTGAATTTTGAAGAAGAATACCCGGATGCCAAGGTCGTAAAGCTGGAGCAGAACTACCGTTCCAAGGCGAATATCTTAAATTCTGCAAATGCGGTGATTGCGAACAATGAGGGCAGAAAGGATAAACGTCTCTGGACAGAGCAGGAGGATGGCGAGAAGGTAACATTTACCCGTTATGGTACGGAGTACGAGGAGGCAAACGGTGTTGCGTCCCGGATCAAGACCTTGAAGAATCAGGGGGTATCACTCGATGATATCGCGATCTTGTATCGTACGAATGCGCAGTCCCGTGTGCTTGAGGAAAAACTTCTGTATGAGAATCTACCATATAAAATCTATGGTGGACAGAATTTCTATGGAAGAAAAGAAATTATGGATCTCGTAAGCTATCTGAAGGTGCTTGCAAACCCGATCGATGATCAGGCAATCAAACGTATTATCAATGTGCCGAAGCGTGGAATCGGTGCGACGACCGTGGATAAGCTTGATATGTATGCACAGTCCAATGGATATAATCTATACGATGCGTTGCTGGATATCGAAGAAGTACCGGGCATGACACGGAATGTAGAAAAGATTCGGAAATTCACAGATATGATGGAAGGCTTTAAGGCGCGTCTGGTAGAGGGGGAATTTATCAGTGAAGTGTTCGATGCAATCATGGATGAAAGCGGATATCGCGAAGCATTGGAGGCGGAAGCTACGGATGAAGCGCGTACCCGGTTGGATAACTTAGAGGAATTAAAGAATAAGATCGTTACCTATGAAGAGAGTGCAGAGGTGCCAACACTGACCGGACTTCTCGAAGATATTGCACTCGTGGCAGACACTGAGGAGGAAGACGAAGATGGTGTGCCAACCGCGAAGGTGACGTTGATGACGTTACATAGCGCGAAAGGCCTGGAGTTTCCGTATGTATTTATGACAGGTATGGAAGAACGGTTATTCCCGAGTGGAATGTCGCTGGATTCCGATGATCCGGATGCACTTGAAGAGGAACGTAGACTCTGCTATGTCGGAATCACACGTGCGATGGAGAAGCTGTATATGACGGCTGCCGGACAGCGGATGGTACATGGTTCGACGAATTTCGAGGAAGTGTCGCGGTTTGTCAAGGAGATTCCGAAGCATTATCTCGAGTATGAAGAGAAGGCTTTTGGCTATGCACCGGCAAATATGGACCGGATTCCATCGAGAAAGCCTGCAGAACAGGTAATTCAGTTAAAGGCATACGGAAAGAACAATCCGTACATACGACCTGCCACAGCGAATGCGAACCCGAGTGCCAATCCGGGATTTGGGAAGGCGTTCCCGATGGGAAATACAGCTTCTGTGCCGGCAAGTTACGAAGTGGGAGATAAGGTGCGTCATATCAAATTCGGAAACGGTGAGGTAATCGATGTGATTCCATCGGGCGGCGATCAGGAAATCGTGGTGAATTTCGACCGTGTCGGAGAAAAACATTTATTTGCATCGCTTGTAAAAATGAAAAAGTTGTAAATCACGGTAGAAATATCAGATAAGCTGTGGTAAAATCAATATATCAGTAGCGATGAAAGGAAGGTAGAAAACTATGAAAAAGTGTTGTGACGAAGTAAAAGTTGTAAAAGAAGACGAGTGCGTAACAGAAGCAAAGAACGCGTTTTTCTCTGTTGCATTGATCGTTGGTATTCTGACAATTATCGTAGGTATCTGTGTAGCAGTTTACAAGTATCTGACACCGGATTACTTAGATGATTTCGATGATTACGATGATGACTTTGATGATAGCTTCTTTGATGATGACGATGCAGAGGCATCCACAGAGGAGAAGAAGGAAGAGGAGTAAAACTGCTTCGGAAAAGAAGGTTACAAAAAACCGCTACATGGAGACAACAATCAGGTTGTTTCCATGCGGCGGTTTTTTTGTGGTGGTGCGCCTTGCGGTGCACGATTCTAAAATAGTCAAAAATAGCGTGTTTTTACAGGCATGATATATTGAAAATACGGATGGTTTCGTGTAGAATATTATGCAATAGTGGGTTACTGTCGATATACATAATAAACAGTAATTATTCTTAACTTAACCGGGCATAGCGAGATGCTTAGGTTTTATCATAGATTATTCAGATGCATAGATGCGAGGATGTGTCTGAAAAAATAAAATGGAGGATGGAGTTTATGAACAAACAAAAAAACAAGAAAAAAGTAATCGCCTTTCTGCTTTCAATGTTGATGTTAATTTCATTATTCCAGAACATCAGCTATACACCGGTTGCGGAAGGTGGGGAGACAGAGAACGTTGCATCGGAGAGTGATGCGGAAAGTCAGGTAGCAGAATCGTATGACGTACAGTCTGTATCAGAAACAGGGGAAGGCTTGAATAGTGCAGTGTCAAATCCGGTATTGTATAGTAACTCAATTCCGTCGGCAGATCAGATAAATCTGTCTGATTGGGATAATTCAACGACTGTAGGTGTGTCAATCGACTATAGTGTTACGATTACACATGATGGAAAAGAACAAAATATCGATGACGTAACAAAAATTTATGATCAGGATAAGCTGAATATCAAATATGATTGGAAATTTGACAATGCTGGAAACGGAGGCGTAACGCAGGATGGAAGTCCTGTATATGTCAAAATTGATATGAACAGCTTACAAAATATCAATCTTGAGACAGATGTTGTATATCCAATTACCGATGAAATCTATGGAACCACCGGGTATGTCTATATCAAGGATGGTGTTGCATATGTATGTATCAATAATGAGAATTTTTTGAAAAGTAGTGATCGTGCAGGAACGGGCATTATACATGGAAATATTGATGTTGAAGATAAGGATAATATAAAGTCCGGTGATAAGATTACAATTGCAACGGGCAAATTTACATATGAAAAAGTATATGATGATGGGACAGCTACAAGTAGTTTAAGAGCGTCTAAATCTTTAACAGGTAATGCATATTATGATAAAGTTACAAAAACATGGAAACAGGATTATAAAATTACACTTGACACAAATGGAGAGGTAACAGATGTTCAGTTGTCAGATATTCCCGGATCTAAGCTGGAATTGAATGGAGAAATCAAGGTTTCATCTTCAACAGATGATAATGTAAGTACAGGTACTAAATATGCAAGCTTTGAAGATATGAAACAGCAGATTACAAAACTTGGTAAGGCAAATGGAAGTACAAAGGTAGAGTTATCCTATACTATGACAATTGCAGACGAGGGTATTTTTGATAATCAGTCAGGCAGTGGTGATGCTTATAAAAATAAATTATCCTATTCATACAAGGATAACAAACAGACAACGACAACTCCAAATACAGTTGAGGCCTCCTATTGGGTTGAACGTCCAAGTGTAAGCAAAAACGGTGCGTTGAATGATAATATTGTTACCTGGACAATCAAAATTGATTTAAAAGATTATCGGCAGGAATATTCATCATTAGAAGAGTTCCTTGGGACAACAGGAAGTATTCTGGATATTCCTGAAGCAACAGGATCGGTATTGTGCGATAGTACAGGTAATCTTTTGACAGATGGAAAACTTGATGCAAATATATTTACGAATAGTGGAAATGGCGTGTACACTGCAACTGTGTATACAAAGGTAACAGATGACTATATGAATTCGGTTGCGCCAGCGCCTGTAAAGAATACCGTTACGGTTACCAATGACAAAGGGTATTCTTACAAAGGAGATGGGACGGTAAACACACCGGGTAAAAATTGGACGATAAGCAAAAGTGCAACTGGATATGATAAGACAACTGGTATGATTACATGGAGTATTACATTCCCGGATGTACCGAAAGGCATAACCAATGTGTATATTGATGATGATATGCGGAGTTGGAATTCCATGCCAGGTCATATGGCATATATATGTAATGCAAAATTGCAATACAAAACGGCGGATGGAAATAGTACTAGTGTCGATATAACAGATGTAAATGGAGCATATTTATCAAATGGAATTATTACTTCTTATAAGCAAGGAGACTTAAATGCAGGTTATGGATATGAATTTAAATTTGATGATATTGCTTTTTCAGATGACAATACAAGAATTACGGACATGACGTTGACATATCAGACAAAGGTAACTGATACAGATTTGAATACAGTGCAACGTACATTTGCAAATAATGCAACGTTGAACTATACATCAAATGGCGTAAAGGGGTCAACAAGCAGCAGTGCGAACTACAAGAATGAAATTCCTCCTTTAAACAAAACATCTGTGGCAGGAAGCACAGAAGGTACGATTGATTATACATTGGATATTGCATTGAATGCATTCACACTTACAAGCGGAGCATCAATTGTGATTAAAGATCAGCTTCCAACAGGAATGAAATTAGTCAGTTCTTCTGTAGTTGCGGAATATTGGGCGATTAATGATAATCACAAATTATCGTTAAAAAGTAATAAATGGGTAAGTGGTAGTTATCAGAATGGTTCGATATCTGGAGATGTATCAATTTCTGCAGACACAACCGAAGCAGGCGTAACGGCATTTAACGTTGGCGTGAATTCTGACATGCAAACGATTGTTTCTGAGATGGAAGGCAATGGATACACAGCGCATATTTATGTAACATATACAACAAAGATTACAGATATGGAGTCGTTTGCAAAAGGCGGAGAACAATCTTTTACCAATTCGGCTCAGATATTCTACAATAATGTTGCTGTTGGAGAACCTGTGAGCAATACTAGAAAGTTAACTCCAAGTCCTTTGGTAACAAAAACGGGAACATTTAATGGACAGCCTGCGGCGGGAGATACTGCATATAATCTGGCAAAATATGAAATAGATGTAAATGCGAATGCATATGATCTGGCAGAAGGGGATACTGTTATAGCGGCTGTTGATACGCTTGGACATGCGTTTATCTATGATATATCGACTGTAAAAGTTTATGAAGTAACACAGACGGGAGAATCACTGTTGACGAAGGGAACGGATTATAAGGTTGTTTATGATTCGACACGGAATTCGTTGAAGTTTGAATTGCCGGATAATAAGCATTTACGTATTACATATACAGCAAAATGTACTTTGAAGGCAGGAGAAACTTTGACGGAAACGAATTCCGGAAATACTTTTTCGTTATCAAATTATGATCCTTCTCATTCGGGGTCAACAGATTTTAGAGGAAATGTAGTTGTAAAATCAGAGAATTCATCATCTTCAGATTCAGGTACAGTAACATTGTTCAAATATTGGATAGATGATGAAGGCAATCAGCAGCCATTGAATGGTTCAACCTTTGAATTGTATAAAGCAACCTGGGATGGCTCGGCAATGTCATTGAAGGCAACGCCGGAACAGGGAACAGATGTATTGAAAGTAACCGATGGAGAAACGGGTATGTTAACCATTGGTGGATTGAAACATGATCAGTATTATGCACTGGTTGAGAAATCTGCAAAAGATGGGTTTGTTGTCAGAGTGGAACCATATTATTTCGTTTTACCGGGTACGAACAATCTGAGAATGCCAGCAGGTGTTGAAGGAAAAGAGTTTACAGCGGATACTGGTTATATCTTGTCTTATGAGAATAAGAAAGCAACATACTATACAGGTTCTTTCAACTTCTCAGCTACAAAGCAGTTGGATGGTACAATTGCTTACGCAAGTGAAAATACATACATCTTTAAGAATTTTGCAGTGGAAGAGGTATCAGCAGACGCTGCAAACGCTACCAAGAAAAAGGATATTACGACCGGAACAACTGCTGGAAATACAACGGGAGCGATTACATTTGCAGATAAGGTAAGTTATAGTTCTGCAACAACAGGAGATGTTGGAAAACATTACTATAAGGTTTATGAGACAAGCTCTGGGTACACAGATGTAACAACGGATACGAACTATTATATTCTGACGGTAGATGTTGCATTGGATAATGCTACAAATCCGACAAAGCTGGTTGCAACATGCAGTAAGATTACGAAGTATAACAGTGCAGGAACCGGTACCACGGCTTCAGATGTTGTATTTAATAATACGACAGTGACTACGACGATTCAGGGGACAAAATCATGGGTTGGTGATACCACAGCAGATCGTCCGGCTAGCATTCAGGTAAAGTTATATAAGTTGAAACAGGGAGGAAACGAGAATGACGATGCCGATTGGGAGCAGGTCGGAGCGGTCAGGACTGTAGATGTAGCAAGTGCATGGAATTATTCATTTGGGACATTGCCAAAGTATTATCCGGGAACAGACACAGCGGTTTCTTATAAGGTGGTAGAGACATCAGTTGCTGGATATACGACAAGTTACCCTGCAGGTACTTACGATATCGTGAATACAATGATTCAGACATCCGGCAGCATTACATTTACTGCATTAAAGAAGCTGGATAATGCAACGAACTATTCAGCCAACTATACATTTGCAGGATTTGCAGTGGATGAGCTGAAGGCAGATCTGTCAATAAAGACGGCAGAGATTGCTACAGGAACAACAAATGGAAGTACAAATGGAACCGTAACATTCACACCACTGACATATGATTCTTCGGTAGCAGGAGATGTCGGAGAGCACATTTACAAGATTTATGAAAAAGAATCTGGTTATACAGGTGTTACAAAAGATGATACGTATTATGTAGTCAAGGTAAATGTGACAAAGAATACTGCAAGCAACAAATTAGATGCCGCAGTTACTTCTGTGCAGAAATATGTGAATGGAGCTGCGAGCGGCAGTGCAGGAATAAGCTTAGGTGCCGTCATCTTCGAGAATAAAACGGAAAAAACATCTGTATCGGGCACCAAGACATGGGTAGATACGGGATATGAAGCGTATCGTCCATCCAGCATTGAGTTGAAACTGTATCGATTGAAGAATGGTACGACAGCAGATTGGGAGTATGTAGATACAAAGAGTCTGAGTACAACAGAAACGACGAAGAGCTTTACCTTTGACAATCTGGATAAATACTATGCAGGTACAGATGAGGAAATCCGGTATAAGGTAGAAGAAACACCGGTTTCTGGGTATACGACGAGATATGCAGCGAATGGCTATGATATCACGAATACTTTACAGACAACGAAGGTGTCAATCCGGAAGGATTGGGATGATAATAATGACGCGGATGGATATAGACCGCGGACCCTTAAGGTTTCCTTAATGGAAAATGGAGTTTTCCTGTCGAAGGATATTACATTGACAGCAGGGAATAACTGGACTGCAAGCTGGGGCAATCTGCCGGTTTATAAGAATGGTGTAGAGATCAAGTATTCGGTTGTTGAAGATACTGCAAGCATGCCTGCTTCATATTCACAGAAGTCATCTGTAATCCAGAAGCAGAGTGATGGAACGTATCTGGCGGTTATCACAAACCAGTACTCGATGGATAAAGTCAGTCATACAGTGACAAAGGTATGGGATGATAATAACAACCGCGATGGATTGCGGACACCAATTACAGTACGACTTATAGCGGATGGCACAGCTGTTACAGATCCGGAAGCAACGAAGGAATTGAATGAGACCAATCATTGGACATACACGTGGAATGATCTGAACAAGCAGAATGCGGCAGGTACGGATATTGTGTATACGGTTGAAGAAGTTGGTACAGTTAGCGGTTATACAACGACTGTTGTGACATCAGGATCAGCGACAACGATTACGAATAAACGTACAGTTCGGACAAGAAATATCACAGTCAATAAAGTATGGGCGGATAATAATGCTACATCCCGTCCGACGAGTGTAGATGTTCAATTATATGCAAATGGTTCCGCGGTTGGAGCCGCTGTAACACTGGAAGATGCAAATCACTGGACTTATACATGGAATGACCTTCCATATAATGAGGCTGGTCAGCAGATTGTATATACAGTCAAGGAGGTCGCTGTACCACAGGGTTATGGCGTATCCTACAGTCCGATGACAGTTGATGCAACAGGAAATGGTTCTATCACAATTACCAATTCTTATCCATCGACAACAAGAACTGTGACAAAGGTATGGGATGATCAGAATAATAATGACCGGAAACGACCAACCAGCATACAGGTACAGTTAAAATATAATGGAAATGTATATGATACCATTACTCTGAGTGAAACAAATAACTGGAGATATACATGGACAGAGCTTCCGAAGTACAGTAATGTAGCAACACGTACAGAATATGTATATACAGTAGAGGAAATCCATGTACCAACGGAATATACAGTAAGTTATGTGAAGAAGAATGCTTCTGGTACAACTGTGACAGCAGAAGATGCTGGTGAAAACGGTGTATTTGAGGTTCGAAATTCATATACAACACAAAAGGGTGATATCGAGGTTGAAAAGAAGTGGGTTGGCGACAACCTGGCAGCAGATGATCATAGTGCAATCACAGTCACGCTTTATAAGAATGGTGTTGCAACGACAAAGACTTTGAAGCTGGATAAGACAAATAACTGGCAGGGTTCATTTACAAATCTCGATAAGTATGAGAATGGTGTAGAGATATCTTATAGCGTGAAAGAGACAGAGGTTGCAAATTATGTAGCTTCTTATGTACCGGCAAGTGGAAGTATTGGAGATACGATTGTTGTAACAAATACATATGCCCCGGCGAAGCTTGTGTTGACAAAGACCGTAGCGGGTGGTGTATCCAAAACAGATGCGGAGCAGACAATTCGCTTTGAGGTTGTTGAGGATGCAACCGGTACAAAGACAACCTATAGTCTTGCAGATTTTTCTTATGATACTGCTAGTAAGACGTGGTCAAAGGAAATCAGTTGCAATGCAGGCAGCTATACAGTCAATGAGATTGCTTCAGATGTAGATGGATATACGTTGAGCAAGATCACATATGTGGTAGACGCGCAGACTGCGGTGGAGGGCAAAACCGCTTCGGTTGTAATCGGAGATCATGCGACAGCAAGTGTTGCATATACAAATACGTATGATAAGACAACGGAAACGACTGAGACGACCGAGACCACAGAAACCACAGAAACGACTGAGACTACAGAAACCACTGAAACGACGGATACAACCACAGAGATTACGACGACGGAGACAAGTACTACGAGTACGACAACCACGACGACAACTACTACGACATCTTCCAATACAGTGAAGAAAACAGGCGATGCAGCGCCGATTGCGCCAATCACCATTGTAATGATAGTTGCGGCTGTTGGAATAATCATACTTGGTGTTTCCAAAAAGAAACGAAGCGATAAGTAAATAAGTTTTACGAAGAAGGGCTTTCTATAAGCCCTTCTTTTAAGTAAACAGAAGGATTTGAAAACAAATGAAACATACATACTATAAGGAAGCGTTTCGATCGCTGATCACCTTATCCATCCCGACTGTATTAGAAGAGGTGCTGTCGACGCTGCTTCAATATGTTGATACGGCGATGGTGGGACATCTGGGTGAGAAAGCAACGGCAGCAGTCAGCACGACAACAACCATCGGCTGGCTGATCCACTCAATTCCAAGTGCGATTGCGGTTGCTGTGCTGGCGATTGCATCGAAGGCAAATGGAGCCGGGGACGAAGCCAAACTGAAGAAACTGGCTGGACAATCGATACTATATGCATTTACTATCGGAACGTTATTGGAAGTGATCGCGCTTGTGCTGTCCCCGTATATTCCGGTGTGGATGGGCGTTGAACCGGATATTGTAAAACCGGCAAGTGTGTATTTCACAATTACAAGCATTTCACTTGTGTTCCGGGCGTCTTCCCGCGTCTTTTCCGCGATGATTCGATCCATTAAGGATACGAAATCGCCGATGTTTATCAGCGTGGGTGAAAATGTGTTAAATATCCTATTGAATACGGTATTTATATATGGTCTGAATCTCGGCGTGGCAGGTGCGGCAATCGCATCCTGCATCAGTTTTGGAATCGGCGGTATTGCGATGTTTCTGCTGATGCTCAGCAAGACGAAGCTTCGACCAACGCGAGAGGACGGGAGACTCGACCGGGAGATTCTGTCAGAGACATTTACGATTGGACTTCCAGCGCTTGGCACGACTTTCGTAAGCTGCTTTGGATACATTGCGTTTGCGCGGATGGTATCTGGTATGGGAACGACGATATTTGCGGCGCATTCGATCGCCATTACAGCGGAGCAGATTGTCTATATTCCAGGATACGGACTGCGTGTGGCGACCAGTACATTGGTCGGAAATGCACTCGGAGAGAAGGATATCCGGAAATTAAAAGCAACGGAGCGGGTATCGATCCTGATCACATTATTGATTATGGTAGTAAATGGTATCGGACTCTACCTATTCGCATATCCATTTATGCGTCTGTTTACGAACTCAGTCAATGCGGCGCGGATCGGAAGTGAGATGTTGCGTCTGGTTTCGTTTTCAGAGCCGTTTTTTGGACTGATGATTGTCTTAGAGGGTATTTCCTATGGTATGGGTCGGACGAAGCATGTGTTCGCGTGTGAGGCGGTCAGCATGTGGGGCATCCGGATATTTGGTACGTTCTTATGCGTGAATGTGTTTGGACTGGGTTTAAAGGCAGTCTGGCTTTGCATGATCGCAGACAATATATGTAAAGCAATTTTGCTGTATATATTCCGCCCGAAACATGTGGAAGAAAATGCTGATGATAGAGGAGAGCTACGGTGAGTATTACAGAATCCGAGAAAATACAATTTTATCTGGCACCGATGGAATCCGTGACAGGATACGTGTACCGGAATGCATATCATGCGATGTTTGGCGATATGGATAAGTACGTGACGCCGTTTATCGCACCGTCAAAGAAGAAATTATTGAAGACGCGGGAGCGAAAGGACGTGGCACCGGAGCACAATCAGGGAATGTATGTTGTTCCACAGATCCTGACGAACGATGCGGAACAGTTCCTTACGACGTGCAATATGCTGGCGGAGCTTGGCTATCAGGAAGTGAATCTGAATCTGGGCTGTCCGATGGCAACGGTCGTATCGAAGAAGAAAGGAAGTGGATTCTTAGAGGACCCTGAACGATTAGACCGGTTCTTTGATGCGGTATTTGAGGGGATATCCAGACTGCCGGAGGAGCGAAGCTGCAAGATCTCTGTGAAGACGCGGATCGGAATGGAATTTCCCGAAGAGTTTGCGGATATCCTGCAGATCTATAACCGGTATCCTATCTCCGAAGTGATCATTCATCCACGTCTGCAGAAGGATTTCTACAACAATCAACCGAATCTCGATGTATTTGCGGAAGCACTGAAGGAATGTGTGCACCCGGTCTGTTATAACGGAGATATTTTTACGGTGGAAGATTATCATGTGTTCCGGGAGAAGTTTCCACAGGTAGACCGCATTATGCTTGGAAGAGGTGTAATTGCGAATCCGGGACTGGTACGGGAGATCCGGACAGGGCAGTCGGTAACAACGGCAGAGCTAAAGGAGTACCATGACCGGTTGTATGCTGGGTACCGGGAAGAGATGGACTGTGAGCGGGATGCGCTCTTTAAGATGAAGGAAGTGTGGTTTTATCTGGGTAAGATGTTTCCAGAAGCAGAGCGGGAGCTGAAGAAGGTAAAGAAAGCAGATCGACCGGAGGAGTATCTGGCTGCGGTGAGAGGTGTATTTACTTTGCCAGTGCATGCGCTGCAATAACCTCCATTGCCTGCATATCCTCTGGTGTGTCGATGTCTGCTAGCTCATAGTGTTGTGTAACCGGTAGGAGTCTTACATGTTCCCTGTGGTTTTGAATCACAGTATTGCCGCCATTTTTTGGAGGTAGTGCAGAAAGATCATCAAAGTAAGCAGATGGAAAAACAACCGGGGAACCGGCAGTATTCTGATCGCAAGTCCGCCAGATTGTATCGGGTGCATTTTTGGCGCAGAAAAGCAATGCACCGATTGTCTCCCGTGAGACGAGCGGCTGGTCTGAAGGCAGGAACAGGCAGTGGCTTGCTTTGTCTTTTATTGCACCGGTTCCAAGTCGGATCATATCGTTCCGGTCCGGCAGATTATGCAGAAGAAATGGGATATCCTGTTTCTTACATATATGTGCAATTTCCGGGTGGATCGTCACAACCAGCCGGTTTTGTCCAAGCATTTCGGTCGCATCAAACGCGTATGCAATCAGTGGTTTCCCATTAAAATCTGTGAGGAGTTTATTGGCACCGAAGCGTTTGCTTTTTCCGGATGCCATGATGATACAGAACGCGTCTCCATAAGGCTTATCTAAATCTACGAGAAAACAATCATCCCGCTTGCAGAGAGAGTCCAGGAAAGGAAGTTTTTGTTTACGGACAACTAAAAGTACATGTTTGGCTGCGAGCAGACGGGAAATTGCTTCCTGATACGCAGGAATTGTCTGTTCCAGATAACCGGTTTCGTCGATGGTTACCCAGTCGGACGGATGACGGATACACATATCCAGAAATTCGATGCCTTTTGTGAGAAATGCTTCCGGAACCGGTTGCATTTTGTTTGTGTTTCCGGGTGCATCTGCCTGATATCTTCCAATCTGGACAGTCTCGCCTGACAGGTTTTCTTTCATATAGACACCATCTTCGGGTACTACATAGGATGTAAGCCCGGGCATTGGTTGTGGGAAAAGGGCAGAAAGAAGCGTGGACTTTCCGCTTCCGCGGCTTCCGGTCAGAATCAGATGCTTTTTGCTGCTAGCGCGAAAAGATCTCCAGATACAATTTGCGGTTGGCCTGTATGCAGGCATCTCGATACCGTTCATATTTTTCTATCCATTCCTTTCCTTCCTGTGTCAGAGTGCTTCCACCGCCGGATTTGCCACCGGCAGTCCTGCTTGTGAGTGGAAATCCGAGTGCATGCTCGGAATTTTTTATCATACGAAGCGCTTTGGAGTAAGCAAGTCCCATGGAGCTTGCAGCTGCTCGCAGGGAGCCTTCTGCTTCGATGGCATGCAGCAGACGACAGGGACCTTCTCCAAAGAATTTTTCATCCTGTTCATCGTAAAAAGTAATTTTTGTAACAGCTTTCATATGGACTCCTCCTGTATCATAACAAGGTGTTCGTTCCCGTTTTTGTCGTGGAGCTTTGCGATATTGATTGTACCATAAATCGAGGAAAGCAGCGACTCCATCTTTGAAACAGGAGTCGATTTCGGGGAGATTTTCCCGGAATGTGTGCCTTTCGACAGGACAAGGAGCTCGTCACAGGTGTTTAATGCCAGAGAAGGGTCATGGAGTGTGACAAGCGCACAGGCGTCGTGGGCAGTCACATATGTCCGCAGATGCTGCATCATCTGGTTCCGGAACCGGAAATCTAAGGCGCTTTCCGGCTCATCGAGGAGCAGAAGCTTACGTGCGCCGGCGAATGTCCGTGCAAGGATACATAACTGTTTTTGTCCTTCACTTAGCTGGTTGTAGTTTGCCTGCTCACGATCGGGAAGACCGACCATCGTGAGAGTTGCTTTGGCATGTTCTTTCATCTGCGCGGTGGGAGGCTGCAACAGCGATAAGTCCGGATGATACCCCATCAGGACAACATCCAGAACTGTCATATCAATTGTGATTCCGCTTTTTTGGGGGATATATCCACATTGCTTTGCAAGTTCCCGTGCAGAAAGTGATTCCAATGTATTTTCTGCAAGCAGACAGGAACCTTTGTGCGGGAGGATGTTCGCAATCGCTTTTAAAAGTGTAGTTTTGCCGCATCCATTTGCACCGAGAATACCGGTGATTGTTCCGGGACGCGACGTAAAGCTGATATCGTGTAGGATTTCTTTTCTGCCATATCCGGCAGACAGGTGACTGACTGTGAGCAGACTCATGATTCGCGGTTCCTCCTTACGCATAGATAGACCAAAAATGGTGCTCCGACAAGACTGGTGAAGATACTGACCGGCAGCTCTGTGGAAGCTACGCTTCGTGCCAGAATATCTCCGAGTGTCAGCAGGCAGCCACCGATGATCCCACTTAGAAACATCGTGGATAGCCGGTTGTTTTTGATGATCAGACGTGCACCGTGCGGTGCAAGCAGAGAGATGAAGCTGATAAGCCCGGTCATGCTGATGATTCCGGATGTTGCCAGCGTTGCAATCAGGAGAATCAAAAGCCGGAGATGTTGTGTGTGAACACCGAGCATACGCCCTTCGTCATCGTGCAGGGAAAGCATCATAATCTGCCGGTACAACAAAAAAAGTGCGCTGATACAGAGGATACAGAGAATCACATTTCCTTTGATGGTATAGAGACTGATGCCATTTAAACTTCCCATAATCCAGTATTCGATGGATGCAAGCTGTTTTTCCGGGTCGGCGAGCAGCTTCAGGAAGATGAGAGTGGTCTGGGCTAAGCTGTGTACCGCGATTCCTGCCAACACGATTCCTCTGCCATCCTGCCCGGCAGTGAGGGATGCGAGCATAAGCGCTAGAACAACAGAACCGAGAGCACCGGCAAATGCAGACGCAGTCACTGCCATAGAGCCGGACAGGAACAGGATGCCGAACGCGGCACCGGCGCTGGCACCGGAAGATACGCCGATGATATCCGGTGATGCCAATGGATTCCGGAATACAGTCTGG
>ULMW01035595.1_pt1 | contig 19066 bp, 13 predicted proteins | sample 1951761 | NCBI WGS metagenome assembly ULMW01 (sample SAMEA4835561, study PRJEB28245) | human gut metagenome | biome: gut microbiome; material: fecal sample | place: Denmark | collected 2008 | reverse complement strand
CCGGTTTAATAAAAAAGATTGAAATGTCATTTCGCCGGGGAAATGATTCAATGTATTAAATTCATCCTTTTCATCGAAACAAACCGGGTAAGCAAATGCATCCCTCCGGGTAATATAACGCAACTCCTTTACATCCTTGGGATGAAAATAGAACACAAAGGGTACATTTCCTTTCACTAATGAATCTACTTCATGCATAAATTCTTTCCAACGTGGCAATTGCAACTTACAACTAGTACAACCTATTGAGTCTACATAAGTAACTATCTTATATTCTGCATCTGCGAAAGAAAAATCAACCGTGTCTTTCCCTTGAATGGTGAAAATAGAATGGGGAGGGAAGGAAATCTCTTTCCCATCCCATTCTCTAACCAAACGAGCGATTTTTTCTTTTTCTGATTCCTTGCATCCGGTTAAGAAAGAGAGAAGTAGAAGTATAAAATAGTATTTCATATCTTAGTCAAGGCTATATGCTTTGATTACTATATTCACTTTTTCTGTGATGAATGGGCAATCTATATTACCTTTTCCAACACAGTAATAATCAGCCTCATCAGAACCATCATCTTCACCGGAAGCAAGTGCTTCAATGTTGTTCAACAGCAATAATTCGTGAGCAGATTGCTCTTTCGTCATACTTTTAATGTACATTGCAGATAAGGCCACCAATGCAACCGCCAATGTTTTTGAAACCTTTTTCATATTCATTTGTTTTTCTGTTTTATATAGTAGTTTTATGTGTCGCAAAGCTAAGTGTTTCTTTTCATACGAGCAAGAAAAACTACCTTTCAATACCTTTTAAGTAAATATTTACACCCTTACATCTTTTGAAAGGTATGGGTAAGTTAGTTGGAAATATCCATCTTTTAAGCTGTTTATCGCTATTTCCGTATCTATTTCTTTTAATATTTTGCGAAGGCGGCTGTTTAATGTGTACAATTTGTCCAGATTGATTTCATTATCGCCCCAAATGGCTTTCATCAAGTCTGCTCCATGCATGCGGTGGTCTTCGGCTTCTGCCAATAGTTTCAGTAACAAATTGGGATGGGGAGGCAGTTTTGTCACCACTTTGCCATCTCGGTATATGATGCTTGCATCGGGGGCGTAAGCTACATTGTCCGATAGCCGTATATTGGGGGGAGACAACCAAAAGTTATCCTCCGATTTTTCAGAAGTTATTTCTGTTTTCTGTTTAGTCTGTAAGAATGAAACGATTATTCCCCCAATGCATCCCCCTATTATTCCCCAAAAGATATAAAGAAGAAGATTGTAATTCAGAATGCTGAAGAAGGTCAGGTCTATGGCTGGCTGCAATTTCATTTCGTTTTTAGCTCCGGCATAGAATGTGGGGAGCGAAGTATAATGCTTACCGGCAAGGGAGTCACGGTTTTGTGCCCTGTATGGGCGAGTGGAAATAGTTATATCAATAAAAGTCTTTATGTGATTGATTCCTTTGGCTTGCAGTTCTTTTTGCCACAACTGGTTTAATGTATCCGGGTGGGCGTATTGGCGGTTAAGGATAGCAATAGTATGCAGTATTTGGGTATGCAAGTCTTTATCTATGTTTTTGCTGCTATTCACACTGTCCAGTTGATATGTTTTTTTTTCATTCTCATGTGTGATTTCTACGTGTTTGTATTCCTTTTTAGAAATAGACTTGGAGTATATTAATGCATCCGAATCAACTGTTCTATTATTCAAGTCTTCATGCACTGCCTTTATCAAGGTTGCTTCTGCTACTTTGAGCATTTCTTTGCGTTCGGCACAATAAGAAATATAAAACCATATCGCTGATATGACTGCAATAACGGAATATATAATATATCTCTTCATGGTTCTTTATATTTAGTTCATAGTAAACTTCGTCACAAAAGTAAATATTATTTCTTGTATTCTTTTGTTGGGGAAGAAATTATTGTTAGAAGTTGTTCAAAAATTAATCAAAATATTTATTAAGCATGATTTTACAGCAAGCCAATTGCACCATAGCCACCGTTGTATCTACATGGAACTCGTAGTCAATTGTAAGCCTTCTGAATTTTTCAAGCCATGCAAAACTTCTTTTCACAATCCAGTGTTTGGATAAATGTCATTTCACCGGAAAAACGGTTTAATGCATTAAAATCATCCTTTTCATCGAGACAAACCGGATAAATGAAGGCATCCCTCCGGGTAATGTAACGCAACTCTTTTACGTCCTTCTTATTAAAACGATACCCAGAAAAAGTCCCATAAGCAATTATTTTCCCTTGTGATATCCATCATCCGTCCCTCTTTCCAGAGCTGTTTAAAAATGGCTGAAACATTTTTATTATAAAGTTTCCGTATCAGCCAGATAATTTCTTCCTCTCTCCCTTCATTAGCCGTTGAAACACCCTGTTGATGGGGTTCCGGCAGTGAGTGGACACCTCATCATCACCCTTTCAGCCCCCTTTCATTCGTAAAAAAGGGAATTGCCAGAGACAGATTTGAAAGGGCTTGACAAGCACGGCTGAAACGAAGATGAGAGGATATTCTGTCATTCTTAACAGGCTGATAGTCTGCATATTTTGATTAAAATGTAAGGATGAACGGAAAAAAGGAATAACCGGATTGGTGAGGGTGGGATACAATCTGCCCTCTATAAAAAGATGCCGAGCTTTTTGAAAAAGACGCCGAGCTTTTTAAAAAACCTCCTGGTCTTTTTTGAAAACCTCAAGGTCTTTTTACAACATTCAGGATGGCATATTTTCAGATGTACGTATGCACAAGCCTACACGTACGTATGCATAAGCCTACACGTATATACGCATCGGGCTACACGGACGTACGCATAAGACCACACGTATATATGTCATTGTGGCAGGCTCCGTCAAAATACATACTTCACTATCTGATTATCCGTATTTACATCCGTTGCCAACAAGCAATGATTTGCCTCATCCACATAGATGCCTGTAACCGGACGGTCTAACGTGTATTCCTTACGCAGCTTTCCGTCAAAATCAAACACCCGAAGCTGTTTTGCCCCCTGCTTATATTCTTTCTCCTTCACAATATCGCTAAACTTACGTCCATCATAAATGGCATAAATATAATGCCCGGTCACTTGAATATCATAATAACACATCCGACCGGCAGGAATACCATATCCTTCTGAAGTGACATGAAACTCAGGTTCACCATCTTCTCCCTTATAGTTGATATGACGGCCGTTCTCTATATTATAAATATCAAGCACATCTCCCAATTGAGTTACTGTCACCAAAAGTTTCTTATCCGGACTAAACGAAATAAAGCTACGCCAGCCTTGTGCTACAGCAGGTGCACTTTCTTGCAACCGCTTCTCGTCAGTTATTAGTATGCAGTGGGACTTATGCAACAAGTTCCCCGCCATGTCTGCCCAACTAAAACGATTTTCTCCCGAATAGTCAGGAATAACAAAAGAATCCGTATCCGATAAATCAAAGTCTAAAGGACGCATAAATGCCTTGTCCAACGAAATGTTTTCCTCCAGTTTCGGTTCTTGTCCCGGTGCAATGCCTCCATATCGAGACAAACGATTTTTTGAGCCATCCAACACCCATGCTGTATTATCTCCTCCCCAACGAATATTTTCAGCCGAAATCATCTCCTCAGGGCCCTCACCCCGTTTACCGAAAGAAGAAATATACTTAAAGCTTGGATATGTGAAAACATGATAATAATAATCCACATTATGAAGGTCAAAGACTACCGCTTTATCTCCTTGCACCCTAATTCGGTATGCATAACGAAAAAGAGCTGTATCAATGGGAACCTCTTCTCCCTTTAATTGAACATTCTGAACATCCTCATTAGCCTGTTTCTTTTGTCCACCACATGAAGTTATTAATACGAAAGCGAACAATAATACAATTACATTCTTCATTTCTTTATTTTTTTAATTTTATCATCCCCTGTACAATATCAAAGACAACGACTTTGGGCTGTTGCATCCGGAAACACGAAGGTGTATCAAAATGAAAACAAGCCATCATCCTGACACACCCTCAGCATTTCGGTGCATTAAAGCAATATCCTTTACTTATAAATAGCTTTTTTACCGGCTAACAATGTGTTTTTCATTAACGAAACGATGGTCATCGGCCCTACCCCTCCCGGCACGGGAGTAATATAAGAACATTTCGGAGCCACTTCGTCAAACTTCACATCTCCTGTGAGTTTGAAGCCCGACTTCTTACTTGCATCCGGCACACGAGTAGTGCCCACATCAATTATTACAGCTCCCTCTTTCACCATGTCGGCTTTTACAAAATTAGGCTGACCGAGAGCAGCAATGATAATATCCGCTTCCTGACATTCTTTAACCAAATCCTTGCTACGGCTATGACAAACCGTTACTGTAGCATCACCCGGATAAGATTTCTGCATCATCAACATAGCCATCGGCTTGCCTACGATATTGCTGCGTCCCAGCACTACACACTTTTTACCTTGTGTTTCAATATTATAGCGTTTCAGCAGCTCGAGGATTCCGTTCGGAGTAGCCGATACATAGCAAGGAAGTCCGATTGACATACGTCCCACATTGATGGGATGAAAACCGTCCACGTCTTTACGATAGTCGATGGTCTCAATCACCTTTTGTTCCGATATGTGCTTGGGCAATGGAAGTTGAACGATAAAACCGTCTACATCGGCATCTTCATTCAGTTCTCTGACTTTAGCCAACAACTCTTCTTCCGTTACATCAGCCTCATAGCGAATGAGACTCGATTTAAAACCGCATACTTCGCAAGCCTTTACCTTGGCTGCCACGTATGTTTCACTTCCTCCGTCATGGCCGACGAGGATAGCTGCCAAGTGAGGACGCTTGCCTCCTTTGGCTACAATTTCGGCAACTTCAGCAGCTATTTCCTGCTTTACTTGTTCCGAAATGGCTTTTCCGTCAATTAATTGCATATTCTCTTTGTTAAATGATTCTTTCCAACAAATGTAGTATAAATCAGTCAGTCGACATAATAAAAAAAGGAGAAAGTTTTGCACTTCCTCCTTTCCTTATATATATAAGGTATTACTTCTTCATTTTAGGCATCATCTTACCCATCTTACTGCTTGTGACCATCTTCATCATCTTGCGCGTCTGGTCGAACTGTTTCAGCAGACGGTTTACTTCCTGAATAGTGGTACCGCTACCCTTGGCAATACGTGTACGACGTGTTCCGTTCAGAACTTCGGGATGCGTACGCTCTTCGGGAGTCATGGAATAGATAATGGCTTCGATACTCTTGAAAGCATTGTCATCGATATCGATATCCTTGATTGCCTTGCCCACACCCGGAATCATAGAAGCCAGTTCTTTCAAGTTACCCATCTTCTTTATCTGATGAATCTGAGCCAGGAAGTCGTTGAAGTCGAACTGGTTCTTCTGAATCTTCTTCTGAAGACGCTTGGCTTCTTCTTCATCGTATTGCTCCTGTGCGCGTTCTACCAACGATACGATATCACCCATACCGAGGATACGGTCTGCCATACGTGCAGGGTGGAACTGATCAATGGCATCCAGCTTTTCACCTGTACCGACAAACTTAATCGGCTTGTTTACTACCGTACGAATAGAAAGGGCAGCACCACCACGGGTATCACCATCCAACTTAGTGAGCACCACACCATTGAAATCAAGACGCTCATTGAACTCGCGAGCCGTATTTACTGCATCCTGACCGGTCATTGAATCAACAACAAATAATGTTTCATCAGGATTGATAGCTTTCTTAATCGCTTCAATTTCGTTCATCATCTGTTCGTCGATAGCCAAACGTCCGGCTGTATCGACAATCACCAGGTCATAGCCTTTTGCCTTTGCCTCATGGATAGCGTTCAGTGCAATCTGCACCGGATCTTTGCTGTCCGGTTCACTATACACAGGGACTTCGATTTGTTCTCCTAAAACAGTTAACTGATCGACAGCAGCAGGACGATAAACGTCACAAGCCACCAACAACGGTTTACGGTTCTTCTTGGCTTTAAGCATACGTGCCAACTTACCGGAGAAAGTTGTCTTACCCGAACCTTGCAAACCCGACATCAAGATGATTGCAGGACGACCGTTCAATTCCAGTTCGGCAGTTTCGCCACCCATCAATGCAGTCAGCTCATCATGCACAATCTTTACCATCAACTGGCTCGGTTTGACAGCTGTCAACACATTCTGCCCCAACGCCTTCTCTTTTACCGTATCTGTAAAGTTCTTGGCTACCTTATAGTTAACATCGGCATCAAGCAACGCTTTACGCACATCTTTCAGGGTCTCTGCGACATTGATTTCGGTGATTTTTCCTTCACCTTTCAGGATTTTAAAAGACCGTTCCAGTCTCTCACTTAAATTATCGAACATATATCTTTAATTATAAATTACGAATTATGAATTATAAGTTACTGAACTTTAATCACTAACCTTAAACAGCTTTTGAGGTGCAAAAATACAAAAAAGTTAATTATCTCATATCTTTTTGTTCTGCCATTTTGCTTTTTTCAAGTAAATAACGCTGCAAATCAATAATAAAGCATAGTAAATTACCTCGGTGGAGAAACAGACAGATACGGGAGCTTTCACAATATACCCTATCCAAAAGATATAGGAGGTGTAAATAACAAGAGTCGCTGTCTCCAATATCAAAGCAGCCTGTGTGTTGCCTGTACCCGAAATTCCATTGAAATAAATATTGGCAACCGAAGCAATCAGCATAGCACCTCCTATGACATAAAGAGAAGGTACAGACTCTACCAACAATGCTTCTTCATTGGTATAAACAGAAAGCATAGCCTGCGGAAACACGACCAAAACAGCAACGCATACCACCATAATGATGAAAGACATACGGGCAATGCGCCCCATCAGTTGCATGACGTGGCTCACCCCTCCGGCACCAATCAGATTACTCACCAGCGAATTGGTAGTAGTGGACAAAGACTGGACGGGTATCAGCATCACCACATAAATGCTTCTCACTATATTTGCAATGGCCAGTTGGCGCTGCCCCAATCTCTCTACGGCAACAAAGAAAACAAACCAAGTTGCCATTGCCAGAAAATATTGTACCATCGTAAAACAAGAGATGCTCAAAATACGTCCCAGTAACGTGAAATCAATGCGCGGCCAATGATTCAGCCCATATTTCCGGAAGTCGATTCTTGCCCAAGTATATAAAAGGAAAAAGACCAAAGAAGAAGCCTCTGCAATAACCGAAGCAATGGCAGCCCCTTTCAGCCCTAAAGCAGGCAAACCGAAATGACCGAAAATCAGAGCATAATCCAGCACGACATTTACCATAGCCATGACAATGGCATTCAAAGTCAGTACCTTCGTGCGCGTGATACCTATATAAAGAGCACGGAACATGACATTGACAAATGCAAAAAAGAAACCGAATATACGCCAGTTCAGGAACTCTTTGGTAGCATCGAATATGGCATCCGATGAGATGAGCAACCGTATCAGTGAAGGAGCTGCCGCATGGGTCAGCCCGAAAAGAACGACTGCCAATATCAACAAGAAAGCACAACCCTGCATCATAACAGGTCCTACATCTCTGAATCTGCCTTCTCCATTACGGCGGGCTATCATAATCTGCGAACCTGTACTAAAGCCAAAGGCTATCGTAAAGACGCAAATGTAAAACAATCCACCCATGGCCGAAGCACCGAGTTCCACTTCACCCACTCTTCCCAAGAAGGCGGTATCTGTCACATTAATAATGTTTTGTGCCAATAACCCGAGGAATATCGGATAACTGACGTTCCATATTTCTTTGTTCGTATACATACTTACTTTTTGAGTGCTTAAAAGGGTTACAAAGGTAGGAATATTTATTCTGTTTTACATTATTCCATGACTTAATAACTGTTATACCATATTATTGCAAACTTCAATAGTTTCTCATGAAACAGTTGAAGCATTCATCTAAAAGCGTAATTAATTGCACAATTCTTTTGTTTATGTGTTATTTTATCCTACCTTTGCGCCCACAAATCAAAAAATGAAATAATTAATGAAGAAAATTCTACTGATTGGCGCAGCGACGCTAATGGTTTCAAATCCAACTTTTGCAGGAGGTATCCTGACTAATACAAATCAACATGCTTCTTTTCTTCGTATGCTATCCCGTGGTGCTACAACCGAAATAGATGCCGCATTATCCAATCCTGCCGGACTGACTTTCTTGCCGAAAGACGGATTTCATGTGGGATTGAGCATTCAGAGTGCATACCAGACTAGAAATATTGATGCTAGTTTTATGACATACAACGGCATTAGCGCCACAGGTCCTACAGTTTCGGACAAGCCTTTCGAGAAATATTATAAAGGAACAGCAGCTGCACCGATTATTCCCAGTGTGTTTGGTGCCTATAAGAAAGGAGACTGGACTATTTCGGGGTTCTTCGCTATTACCGCCGGAGGTGGAAAAGCATCTTTCGATGACGGATTGCCTATGTTCGATGCCTCGGCTATGGCAGGTATTTTTTTAGGAGGTTTGGAAGCAGAAAGGCCTACGGTTATAACTCCTGACATGTATGATATCACAAGCGCCATGGACGGCAAACAATATATTTACTCTTTGCAACTAGGATTGTCTTACAAAGCTACCGAATGGCTTTCTGTATTCGGTGGAGGCCGCATGAACTATTTCACAGGCGGTTATAAAGGATTTCTGAATGCATACCTGAAAGGAACAGACACAAACCTGTTGCCACTTGTTTTGGATTGTGACCAGACGGGGTGGGGACTTACACCCGTTATCGGCGTGGATGCCAAATTAGGGAAACTGAATATCGGTGCCAAATACGAATTCAAAACTAATCTGAATATCGAAAATAACACGAAAGATATACAATATCCCCCAAGTGCCGAAGATATGGTTGCTCCATACAAGCATGGTGTAAACACTCCCAATGACATACCTGCCATGTTCTCTATTGCAGCGGCTTACGAATTCCTCCCCATGCTGCGCGCCTCTGTAGAATATCACTTCTACGACGACAAAAACGCAGGGATGGCAAATGACAAGCAAAAATATCTGACCAAAGGGACCAACGAATATCTGGCTGGTATCGAATTGGACGTAACCAAGCAACTGACTCTTAGCTGTGGCGGACAAATCACAGACTATGGACTGTCTGACAATTTCCAGTCCGATACAAGCTTTTCTTGCGACTCTTATACTTTAGGATTTGGAGCAAAAATAAAGATGAACCAACATCTCAATCTGAATGTAGGATATATGTGGACTACTTACGAGGATTATACCAAAAAATCAGCAAACTATAACAATACTAAATTACCCGGAACGAACGTATATAGCCGTACTAACAAAGTATTCGGTTTAAGTGCGGATTATAGTTTCTAAAAAGAATCTTAATTTTTAAGGGAGGGGAGTGTGTCAAAACAAAACCAGCCTATCCAATCGTCAGTTGTAGGGGCAGGGTTTGCCTGCCCGAAGACACAAAGTAAACTGTTTTCGGGCGAGCGAACCCCGCCCCTACGAACGAAACGACAGCATTATCCACGTTTTGACACACCTCCATTTTTTATATACTTATCGTTCTCCTCCCTATTCTGCAAAGTGGTGGGTAGTAATGGGATTTACCCCTACAGTAATATAATTAATGGTGTGACATTCTTCTGTCGCTATTTAGAATAATGATAGGTGGTAACGGCACGAAGACTATATGTCCTGTTTGCATTATTGGCTTGTACTATACTTGATTTATAATAAAATCTAAAAGAACTTAGTATGTTGTCTTTATTATAACACAAATAACGTAAGTCTTCCTCGTCATATATTTCCGTTTTTCCTTTATCGACAATCTTTTCATTCAATGCCATCAAGGTTGCTCCGTTTAAGTATTTCCTAAGATAAGTGGCTTCCTCATAATTAGGTAGTCTCCAACCCTTTATTCCATTGACATCATAATTCTGTATAATAAGTCCAAACTCATCTATTTTGGTTTCCCACTCATCTAGACTCATCAACAAAATATCTACTCCTTTATTATCTGACTCTCCGACATTTACGACGATACAATTATTCCAAATGCTCCACAAATCAGGTACTCCCGATATATTCTCATCTCCATCCGTATCTTCATCATCGGAACTATCTCCATCCGTACCAAACTTAAACTCAACATCTATCGCATCCTCCCAACCTTTAGCTATCAAGCTTCCATCGATAGAAATATCCCCCGTATAGCTGCCACCTATATTATAAGGATGATTGGCTTGAGGAACTGCTGTACTGGTATATCCATACGTATGGCTTCCTTTAGAGTCTTCCAGCGTTATAGACAGGGTTGCTTGAGAACTGCTACCGGGAAAGATATAAACAGGCCCCGCAGTCCATCTCCCATCCGTTCCCAACGAACAATCTATCTCCAATGTCTTGTTCTCACCTCCATATTTCCCTTCAAAATTAAGAGATGAATATAAAGGCGATACACCTACTTTCACCTGCTTAACCTTATCCGCTTTAGTCAGAACAACATTAAGAGAAGCCACCCTGTAAGTAAGCATAAGATTCACCGTTTTATTCTTTCCTTCCAACGTAAGGTCAGCCATTCCCATCATCATTGCTTTTGATGCACAACTGCCCTCCTGCATAGTGATTGCATCATTAATTCGGGGATTATCGGGCATGGCATATCCTTTGGATACTCCTGAAAGAGCCACTACCTTAAAACTTCCCGAAGGCAACTGTAAATTCATTTCCACCTCCTCCGAAGTTATCTTCTGTTTTGCCGCACAGTCTCCTTTCTCATTGAAGGCATACAGATAAACCGGATATTCAATAGATATATTTTCACCGGAACGAGCCGTTATTTTCAATGCTGTCTCATCAGAAGAGGGCATATCTTCTTCCCCTCCATCATCCATTACACGCTGGCACGCAAAAGAAAATAACGAGAACATAGAAAAGAGCAGTATGTAACAGAGCAAACTTTTATTTACTTTCTTCATCATTGGTCTTTATATCAAGATTAATATCTTCCATTTTCCCTCCGTCATTCCAGCTATCAATCTCCCCTCCCGTTATTTGTATTTCTTTTCCATTAACCGCAAGATTGTATTTCTGATGGGCACCCTCTCCAAACTTATTATTATTTGCAAAACTCGCAATGGAAGCTTTATAGCTCTTACCTGCCACCGAGTAATCCAACGTCAATGAAACGGGAGTAGCGGATGTTTTCTGGTTCAATATAAGATAATAGGAAACCACTCCATTCCCATCCGCCATTGAATGGTTGTTCAGGGAAACACTCAACAAATCGGAATCACCTTCCTGCGTAAGAGTAACCTTTTCTGTCTCAAACGAATAAGTAGCAGAAGAAATGATATTGCTGCCTTCCAGCGATAAATTATTCAAAACTGCATTGGATAATGTACCGGCAGCTTTTATATCGAATTGCACCAAACAGGAAACATGACGAAAAGCGTGATTGCCGGTAAAAGCCACCGTCCCATCGGCGCCATAAGCCTGAGTCACTTCCGCCACCATAAAATCATATTTCTGGATGTTTTCCCAACTGCCATCCTGTCCATTTAAAGATGGCATACAAACTTTTGTTTTATCAGTACTCGCATCATTATATGGATAAAAAGCAGAAAATGTACTTTCACTCACCAAATCATCCCAATAAGCTTTTGAAGAAGTCCATTGCACGGAATAAGTCCACTCCATGACTGGATTATCATCCACAAACATACCGATTTTATCACCTTCTGCAAAAATAGCACTCCCCACTTCGCCCGAATAACGGGGAGTCGACTCATCGTGTATAGCCCCTATTTGGGCTACAACATACATTGGTAACTGCTGACCCTCCTGCTTTTCAGAGTCTTCTTCAAATTGTTCTTGACAAGACAAAAATAGAATACTGCCTAAAAAACAGACAGTAACACCGTTCAAATACTTCATTGTATCTAATTTATATTTTAAAATATAAGATATACATTATCGCATATCCGTTAATAACACCAAGATAGGGCAAGCTGATTAGTCGTTGATACAGAAGTTTTCAATTAGTGCATTAATGGCTATTATTCAGTTGTACACACAAGTGAAAGTACTTTTTATCTCTTTACAGTCAAACTTTTAATTAACTTTTATTTTATAGATTTTCGTTAATAAACTATTTATGAGAATTTTAACACGAAAAAAATATTTTAGCCTTTATAATAGGACTATTAAAGACACATTATTATATTTAGAAAAATGCTTTCTGCAAAAAAGAAGAAAAATATTATGTCTCTAACACTCTGCGAACAAAAAATATTAGTAACTTTGCCACACCCTTAATAAACGAGATTATAATTATACACTATAAACAAATTAAGAGATTATGCAAACAATTGACAATTTCAACTTTGCCGGTAAAAAGGCGATTGTCCGCGTGGACTTCAATGTACCTTTGGATGAAAATGGTAAAATCACTGACGATACCCGTATCCGTGGTGCTCTTCCTACACTGAAAAAAGTGTTGGCTGATGGTGGCAGCTTGATTATCATGTCACACATGGGTAAACCCAAAGGAAAAGTCAATGCTAAATTCTCATTGAACCAGATTGTAGACGCTGTTTCTGAAAAATTGGGTGTGCCCGTTAAATTTGCTCCGGACTGTGCTAAAGCAGGTGATGCTGCAGCAGCTTTGAAACCGGGAGAAGTCCTGTTATTGGAAAACTTGCGTTTCTATCCTGAAGAAGAAGGAAAACCTGTCGGAATCGATAAAGAAGATCCCGCATACGAAGATGCTAAAAAAGCAATGAAAGCTTCTCAGAAAGAGTTTGCTAAAACATTGGCTTCATACGCTGACTGCTATATAAATGACGCATTCGGTACTGCACACCGCAAACATGCTTCTACTGCTGTCATCGCCGACTATTTCGATGCAGACCACAAGATGCTGGGCTATCTGATGGAAAAAGAAGTAAAAGCCGTTGATAATATTTTGAAAGACATCAAACGTCCTTTCACTGCCATCATGGGTGGTTCTAAAGTTTCTACCAAAATCGGTATCATTGAAAACCTGATGGATAAAGTTGACAACTTGATTCTTTGTGGCGGTATGACTTATACTTTTGCTAAAGCTCAGGGTGGAAAAATCGGTAACTCTATCGTTGAAGACGATAAATTGGAATTGGCTCTCGACATCATTGCCAAAGCAAAAGCCAAAGGTGTAAATCTGGTATTGGGTACTGACTGCGTAGCAGCCGACGCATTCTCTAACGATGCTAATACTCAGGTTGTTCCTTCTAACAATATTCCTGACGGATGGGAAGGTCTTGATGCAGGTCCTGAAACTCAAAAATCATTTGCTGCCGCTATCGAAGATGCCAAGACTATACTTTGGAACGGTCCTGCAGGTGTATTTGAATTTGATAACTTTACAGCCGGTTCACGCGCTATCGCTGACGCTATTGCAAAAGCAACTAAAAACGGTGCTTTCTCATTAATCGGTGGTGGTGACTCTGTAGCTTGTATCAACAAGTTCGGCATGGCTGACCAGGTTTCTTATATCTCTACCGGTGGCGGTGCTTTGTTGGAAGCAATTGAAGGAAAAATTCTTCCGGGTGTTGCAGCTATCAAAGGTGAATAATTTCATTGATTTGATATAATAAAAAAGAGGCTGAACTCAGAAAGTATTTTGAGTCAGTCTCTTTTCATTTTTGTAAATATTTCATAGAACAGAACCGCCTCTGTCATCTCCTCGACCATTCCATCTTATTCAATTATCTAGTAATATTTTCATTTATAACCAGGCACATGAACGATTTTCAAAAAAATTATGTAATTTTGCCACCTATTCAATATAACTCGATAAATTATGAGAAGATATTCACTACTATTTACAATTTTGCTACTATCGGCAACAACAAGTTTTGCACAACTAAAAGATTTTAGTTATAAATTCTATGGACAGATTCGCACCGACTTATTTTACAACAGCCGGGCTAACGAAGAAACGGTAGACGGACTTTTCTATATGTATCCCAAAGACAAAGTATATGATGCCAACGGCAAAGACTTAAATGCGACAGCCAACGGCAGCTTTTATGCTTTATATACTCGTATGGGATTGGACGTACAAGGCCCCAAATTAGGAAATGCAAAAACTTCTGCCAAGGTGGAGCTGGATTTCCGAGGTTCGGGTACAACATTCTCGGTAGTACGCCTGCGCCATGCCTATCTGAATTTAGACTGGGGTACTTCTGCTTTACTATTGGGACAAACATGGCATCCCCTGTATGGTGATGTTGCCCCACAGATATTAAACCTGAATATGGGAGCTCCTTTTCAGCCTTTCAGCCGTGCACCGCAAATCCGCTACCGTTACAAAACCGGAGATATACAAATAACAGGTGCGGCCCTGTGGCAGTCACAATACCTTTCTCAAGGTCCTGAAGGTAAAAGCCAGAAATATATCAAGAACAGTTGTGTACCTGAGATATATGCCGGCATTGACTACAAACACAACGGCTTATTAGTAGGAGCAGGCATCGAAATGGTATCTTTAACTCCTCGTACACAAACCACTGTGGAGGATAAGATATATAAAGTAAGCGAACGTATTACCAGCCTGTCATACGAAGTGCACATGAAGTATAATACTGCAAAATGGTTTGTTGCCGCTAAAAGCGTATTAGGTTCAAATCTTACACAAACCTCCATGTTGGGAGGTTACGGTGTAAAATCAGTTGACCCACGTACGGGAGAACAGGAATACTCACCCAACCGTAACAGTAGTTCATGGATTAATATCGTATATGGAAAGACATGGAAACCCGCACTTTTCTTCGGCTACATGAAAAACCTCGGAACAAGTGACGCTGTAACCAAGATGTACGGAACAGGAACAAACATAGACCAGCTAATCAGCGGGACAGCCGAACTGACTTATAATGTTCCTCATTGGAAGTTAGGAGTGGAATATAATCTTACTTCTGCGTGGTATGGTTCTCTGAATCAATCTAATGGGAAAGTGATTGATACTCATTCCATATCCAATAACCGTTTGGTGGCAACCGCATTATTCATGTTTTAAGAGATAATGAAATGGAAAAGATGAAAGAGTTTTTCGTTATAACAGTTTCTTTAAAAACTCTTCCATCTTTTTTCATTATAACAGTTTCCTGTCCATCAGTTCAATTCCCTATTACCTTATATTTCACATCAAGTTATTGTGAAACATTGTGTTAAACCCCACGATACATTAAAAGGTAATTTTTTGAAAAGTATTCTAATCAATATATCTCAATTTCATCCAAAGCGATAAGCCCGGGAACCTCACTCCTGTCATGTGGGCTATAACAATCTATACCATTCCTGATTTTACCTCCGCTAAAAAATTCAATCTTCACCCCTATAATATCCGTTTGCACCGGAAACTCAATCACTTCATCAAATCCCTTAAAAGTATTCTCTTTTATATCGTAAGTAAAATCCTTTTCGACTATCTTCCGAAAGTTTTTATCCGAATCTGAAACAAAGACAATTGCTTTGCTTACCGGCAACACACCTCCGGCAGCATTATATAAAGTACCGAATCTTATCTTGCTGATATTTGTTCCATCAAGTTCCACCACAAAAGTAACCTTATCATCTGCATCAGGAAGGATTCCCACCCATGGAGTAGACGAGGCATCATTTCCCCTTTTTCCATTCGTCAATCCCAATGTAACGCTATCAGCACCCAAAACATCATTCTCATCCCAAACATCCCCTTTCATGCCTGTGGGCTCAGGAGTTATTTTGTATTTCTTTCCCGAAATCAGATTACCATATAATTTTTTATGTGTGACTTTACCCACAGGGTTTCCATCTACAAAAGCAGCCGCTTTCAGTTCATAAACTCCCGACAAAGGGAAAGGGCCGGTATATAAATTCCCGGCAAGAGTAGGTTCAGTTCCATTTATAGTATAATAAATCTGTGTATTGGGGCAGAAAGTTTCCAACTCCACATTCAATATTCCGCTTTCTGTGGCACGCGTATTAATATTTACATCAAAGAAATTACGACACGCCTTTACCCCTAGAATATCCAAGCGTTCAAAATCCTCTTCCATACGTTCACAAAAAGAATGGAAATCTTTTCTATCCATCGGAGTCCAACCCGTTTCGGCAATAGCCATCAAACGCGGAAATATCTGATAATCCCTCCTGTCTTCCGTCGGCATATATTCCGACCAACAATTGGCTTGCAGACCGATAATATGTCGCTTCACCAGACTGTCCGCATCAGTCGGAACCGGATTATAACTGTATGTCTTCTTCAACGTATTATATCCGCCGATAGTCACCGGAGCTATTTCTGGGTCTTCCTGATAATGATCCAAATAAGCATAAGGATTAGGAGTCATAATGGCGTCATGACCGGCCTTTGCAGCATTCACACCGCCTTCCACACCACGCCAAGACATAACTGTCGCATTCGGAGCCAAACCTCCTTCTAATATTTCATCCCAACCAATAATATTACGTCCTTTAGTATTCAGATATTTTTCTATCCTTCCCACAATATAGCTTTGCAGTTTTTCTTCCTTCGTATGCTTCTTACCATCTATAGGATTGGGAACTGCATCTTCCTTCAATCCCAATTCACGAATCAGTTTCTGACAATGCGAACATTCTTCCCAAGCGTTCTTGGGACACTCATCACCACCTATATGAATGTATTCACCGGGAAAAAGTTCCACCACCTCATCCATCACTCCTTCCAAAAAAGAAAATAAAGTATCTGTGGGACAAAAGACCTGATCGAATACTCCCCAAAGTTTGGCTACCTCATAGGTGCTGTCCGGGGTACAAGACAACTCAGGATAAGCAGCAATGGCAGCTAAAGCATGTCCGGGCAATTCTATCTCCGGAATCACCGTAACATATCTGCTCTTTGCATAAGCAACCACGTCTTTTATCTCTTCCTGAGTATAAAATCCGCCATGAGGTTTACCATCATACTTAAATGGATAATGAGTGTAAAAGTAGTCTATCATCGTTTCTGAACGCTTCGAACCGACTTCCGTCAACTTGGGATACTTCTTAATTTCTATTCGCCAGCCCTGGTCATCCGTCAGATGCCAATGAAAAGTATTCATTTTGTGCATGGCAAGAATATCAATAAACTTCTTTATATAGTCCACCGATGCAAAATGACGGCATCCGTCAAGCATCGCTCCACGATACCTGAATGCCGGAGCATCATTTATTTCCACACAAGGAAGGCTCCAATCAGCATTACGCACCGGTTTATCTCCATAAACCTCCGGTGGTAACAACTGATACAATGACTGCAAGCCATAATAAAATCCGTTTGGAGCAGAAGCAGTAATCTTTATTTGCTTTGGAGTAACGGATAAAGAATAAGCCTCTCGTGACATTCCTGCCACACTGTCAAAAACAATAGATGCCACATTTTCATGCAATTCGTCCGATATCTTCAACTTCAGTCCGGCTATATTAAATAATCTAGAAGAAAAGTCGGAAGCAATATCCTTCACTTCCTGAGAAGCATTTACAACAATCGGCACATCATTATCCAAATAAAAACATCCGGCTTTTTCATCCAAAACAGTGGGAAAAGGAACAATATTATACGCATTAACAGACTCTTTCATTTGGCATCCACACATTAGCAGTCCAATGAAAAATAAAAACAGACTCCTTTTTTTCATAATAAATACTGTGTTAAGTTTTAATTTATGGGGGTTTTAATTCTTTGCTGACAAAAATAACAAGAAAAACGGAATTAAATACTATCTTTGTCGGAGTTAACCAAATTTATTCTAATACACATGACAGCAAATACCCCCAAACGATTGCTCGCTCTTGACATCTTGAGAGGCATCACCATTGCAGGCATGATTCTTGTAAACAATCCCGGTTCATGGGGTTATGTATACACCCCTTTAGAGCATGCCGCTTTTAACGGACTCACTCCCACCGACTTAGTCTTTCCTTTTTTCATGTTTATCATGGGAATATCAACGTATATTTCATTAAGGAAATATGAGTTTTCTTATTCACATACGACCTTGCAAAAGATAGTCAAACGAACAATCGTCATCTTCTGCATCGGGTTATGCTTAAATCTATTTGCAAAATCAGCATTTACCCATCATCTCAATTTTGAAGACTGGCGCTATATGGGAGTCATGCAACGACTTGCCATCAGCTACGGCATTACCGCTTTGATAGCTATCACAGTAAAACATAAATATTTCCCTGCTATCATCATTACCACACTGACAGCATATTTCATCTTACTGGCTATGGGAGACGGATTTATCCTGTCGGAAACGAATATTATAGCCCGCTTTGATGCATGGGCATTGGGACCCTCCCATATGTACCACGACTCCGGGATTGCTTTTGACCCGGAAGGCTTACTGAGTACTATCCCTGCCATCTGCCATGTCATGGTAGGCTTTTACTGCGGAAAATTATTCTTTTCGGCCAAAGATAATAATGAAAAGATACAACGACTGTTTATCATTGGTACCTTATTGACCTTCATCGGTTTTCTATTGAGCTACGGATGCCCTATCAACAAAAAGATATGGTCACCTACTTTTATTATTACTACTTGTGGACTGGCATCGAGTTTTTTGGCTCTTCTTATCTGGATTATAGACATTAAAGGCTATCAAAAATGGTGCATATTTTTCCGGTCATTCGGAGTTAATCCATTATTCATATATGTATTTGCCGAAACGATAGGTGTTATTTTAGGAGTGACAGGATGTAGTAATTTTATCTATGAAAGAGTACTTGTACCAATTTTGGGCAATTACCCTGCTTCACTTGTTTATTCTTTGCTCTATATCCTGTTTTGCTGGAGTATTGCACATATATTATATAAGAAGGGCATTTATATAAAAATTTAAAATCAATTTAGAAGAAAACTATAAACAGATGGATAAAGAGGGCAACTTATCATTTATTTCAGAACTGACAGAAGTATTTAAAAACAAGCAACAACAATTCATACAGTTTGCATATTCTTATGTACGAGACAAAGAAGATGCAGAAGATATTGTCATGAGCGCTTTCAC
>ULMW01015860.1_pt1 | contig 20172 bp, 17 predicted proteins | sample 1951761 | NCBI WGS metagenome assembly ULMW01 (sample SAMEA4835561, study PRJEB28245) | human gut metagenome | biome: gut microbiome; material: fecal sample | place: Denmark | collected 2008 | reverse complement strand
ACCGCCACTTACGAGGGAGGAGAGGTTCTTGTGGGTACCATCGGTTCCGATGAAGAAATGAATACTCCGCTTATGTTGACCGATGCCGCTTTCTGGAAAGTATATCAATTTCGTTTCTTGGCAGGCAAGCCTTTTACCGAAGCCGATTTCCAATCGGGATTGAAGCAGGCAGTCATAGCCAAGAGTGTGGCACGCCGGCTTTTCGGAGGGGTGGAGAATGCCATAGGAAAAGATATTCTGGTTAACTTTGCCACCTATACAGTATGTGGTGTGGTGGATGACGTGAATCGTTTTTGTGAGTTTACCTGGAGCGAAGTATATGCGCCCTACACCTCTAATGCTGTGGCTAACGAGGCGGAGGCGGGGCAGACCAGCGGCAATAATGTCATTACCATCCTTGCCCGTTCCACCGACGACTTTGATGCTATCCGCAATGAAGTGGCTCGTAGCGTGGCGCAGATAAACACGACCTTGGGGGATATGGAATTGCAATTGATGGGGCAGCCCGATAATTTCCGTATGCAGCTCAATCGTAAGTTTGCCAATCAATACGAGAACCTGAATGCCAATTTCTGGAAGTATGGTATTATGATACTGATTATTCTTTTGGTTCCTGCCATCAATTTGAGTGGGCTGACCAATACCCGTATGCGTCGCCGTTTGGAAGAACTGGGCATCCGCAAGGCTTTTGGTGCGACTCGCAATGAACTGGTATGGCAAGTATTGAACGAAAATCTGGTACTGACCGTTATGGGCGGACTGTTAGGATTGGCATTATCCTATCTGTTCTTGTGGCTGATGAGTGACTGGTTGCTACAGACGGTATGGGGAGCCACCGCTACGATGAACGTTTCCATGATAAGCCCCCTGATATTTCTTGTTGCATTTGGCTTTTGCCTGATACTCAATATGTTTTCGGCCTATGTGCCTGCATGGAGAGTGGCGCATACTCCAATTGTAGATTCGTTGAACGAAAAACTCTGAAACCATGCTGATACATATATTAAAGATTATAAAGAACAACCTTCGCGCCAATTTGCTTTTGGTGGCTGGAATATTTGTGATTGCCACTTCTTTGTGGTATGCCGTAGACTATGTATATGCTGTGGCGGTCAACGGACAGAAATCTCTCGGCTTTGAATGGGAGAATGTTTATTATATACAAGTGGGTGTGTTGCCTCAAGAAAGTTTGGAACGTGATACGGCCAGCCGTTCTCCCGAGACGATGACCGGTGAATATCTGGAATTCTGCAGTCGCTTGCGGCGCCATCCTGCAGTGAAGGATTTGTGCTATACCCGTATGCATTTCCATTATGTGTGGAAGAACGGGACTCAGACTGTCTTTCGTGATACTTTGCAGGCAAGTGCTTATACGCGCATGGTCAGTCCCGGTTATTTCGCCGTGTTCGGGGTGAAGGGGGCAGACGGATGCTCTCCCGAAGAACTTTCGAAACGTGCCCGCCCCGAAGAAATGGTGATGACGGACAATCTTGCACGTTACCTGATAAGTGGAAAAGGAAGAAAGGAATATACGCCCCGCAAAGGTGTGGAAATGGTAGGCAAGCTCGTGAGCTTCAATAAGGATGGAAGCGATTCTGTCCGGGTATCTGCTGTTTGCGAAAACCAGAAGTACAACGAATATACTTCGCAACAAGCGGCATTTTATTATGTCCGTAATGATGGATTTAAATGCACGTATGCCAGTATTCCTTATCAGGACTTGTTCATTCGCGTAAAGGCGGATGCCGACCGTCCCGGCTTTGTAGAGTCTTTCCGCAAGGAGATGAAGAAACAGCTTCGGGTGGGCAATCTCTATTTGGCGGATATGCGTCCGATGAGCCAGTTCCGCAATGAACAATTGTCGGATTACCGCAGCGAACTTTATACTTATCTGGCTATTGCCGGTTTCTTCTTGATTAATGCATTCTTGGCGGTACTTGGCACTTTCTGGTTCCGTACCCAGCACCGTCGGGAGGAACTTGCCATCCGACTCACTTCGGGAGCTACACCTCGTAGTCTTATGGGGCTATTGATGGGAGAGGGCATCTTGTTGGTTACCTTTGCTTATATTCCGGCATTGTTCGTTGCCTATAATCTGGGTGTTTCCGATTTGGTAAACACGTGGCCGGTGGAATGGAGTATCGGGCGTTTTGTTATCGGAGGAATACTCACTTATCTGCTTTTGTTGTTGGTAGTGGTGTTCAGTATTTGGTTCCCGGCTCGTCAGGCTATGCAGATTCAGCCGGCCGAGGCGTTGCATGGGGAATAAGTATAAAAAACAACAGGATTGATGAAACAGTTATTAACACAAGCATTGCATTTGATGCGGCAAAATCCGTTTCACACGGTTATCAGCATTATGGGAACGGCTGTGACCATTGCTTTTATTATGGCAGTGGTGATGATTTATGATTTCCGGACAGCAGACATCTCGCCTGAAAACTCTCGTAGCTGTATGGTTTATACAGGAAGAGGGATGACCTATCGCAAAGCGGACCATACCAATATAAGCTCAGGGATGGGGCGCAAGGCATTTGAGGTGCTGTTTGACAGCCTGCCCGGAGTAAAAGAGGTGACCTGGTATCGGGGTGTGTCAAAGACACCTTGCAGCATGGCTGCTTCCAATGAAACCTTTCATTGTTTTGTGCGACCGGTAGCCTCCAATTGGTTTAAATTCTTTGATTATGAATTTGTATCCGGCCGGGCATTTACGAAAGAAGAATACGATGCACGCCGTAGGGTAAGTGTGATTACCGAGCGGATGGCATTGCAATTGTTTGGGACAGTGGATGTGATTGGCCGAGAGTTCTTGTGTAATTTCGTTTCTGCTAAAGTGGTGGGTGTAATCAGAAATGTGAGTGCTATTTTTCAGACTGCTTATGCGGATATTCTTATCCCCTTTTCATTAGAGGACGAAGAGTTATATTCTTCGTGGACAGGTGGCTTGGGAGGGATTCGTTTAGGCTTGCTGAAATTGGAGCCAGGCATCACTCCCGATGATATCCGTGCAGAAGTGCAACGCAGGCAAGACCGTTTGAATAGTGCTGCCTTCGAGTATGCTTTTGAGATGAAAGAACTCTATACGCATACAGAATATACTTTCTTTCGTGGAAAGGATATCAGTGCATCGTTGGTTTACGGTCTGTTGATAATAATATTGCTCATTGTTCCTGCCATTAACATTTCGGGCATGATGCATGCACAGATGCAGGAGCGTGTCACTGAATTTGCCGTTCGTAAGGCGTATGGTGCATCGCGTGTTTCTATAATGGGACGTTTGTTTGCCGAAAATATGTTGACAGCTATTGTGGGTGGTATTTTGGGGTATGTACTTTCTTGTTGTATGGTGTGGATAGGGCGTGTATGGTTATTCGGAAGCGGTGATGTGGAATTGTCAGGCATCAGTCTGGAGGGCGGCTTGCTGCTTCGTCCCAATTTGTTTGCATTGGTATTCGGTATATGTGTTTTGTTTAATATGCTGTCGGTATTGTTGCCTGCCTGGATTACTACCCGGCGGAATATAGCAGTGGCTATCAAAGGAGAATAGGAAGGAGGAAATATGATAAAAAGTTTATTTAGACAGATATGGAATCAGCGTTACTCCAATGCTTGGGTATGGATGGAATTGATGGTGGTACTTGTGTTGTTGTGGTATGGAGTGGATTTGGTCTATAATTACGAGGCGGCAGCTATTCAGCCCAAAGGATATGATACTGAAAACGTATTCGATGTTGAGTTGGGCATAAAATCTGAATTACAAAATGATTCTGTGCTGATGAGTCGCTCATCGGCATATTTGGAACAGATTTACAAGTTGATTCAGGAATATAGGGGAGTGGAGGAAGCGTGCTTTTATTATGGTACAATTCCTTATTCCAAACATACCATGCATGAAGGTTACGCCCCCCATTCGGATTCCACTCATCTGGTAAATTGTTATATTCGATATGTTAGCCCGACTTATTTTAAAGTTTTTCGTTTGAAACCATCGGCCGGTACTTTTGAGGAAACTCGTTGGCGTGAAGGCGAATACCCGATACCTGTAATGATGAGTGTTACGCTAAGCGACTCATTGTTTGGCGATAGGGGCTGCATTGGAGCGACTTGTTTTAATCCTTATTTTCTCCAAAGTCAATATCCTGTAACCAATTATAAAGTAATGACTGTGTTGCCGGCTCATAAGACAGATGATTATGAGAGATACAAGCCTTTTATTTACTTGCCTAGTTCTACTTTAACTTCTTGGCATCATATAGCAGTACGTGTTTCACCCGATGCCACAGTTGGTTTTAAAGAACGTTTTATGAAGGAAATGCAGGTGAAGCTGGCCATTGGGCCTTATTATTTGTATGACATGAACTCGTATGCGGATATGAAAGAGGCTTTTGATATTGAGGAAGGAACAGTGAACTATTTGAATACTGCTTATGCTGTTATTGTATTCTTTATATTCAATGTCTTTTTGGGAATGTTGGGTACATTTTGGTTTCGCACAAGGAAACGTGCAGGGGAGATTGCTTTACGTATGGCCATGGGAAGCAGCAGAATAGGCGTATTTATATATTATTCGCTGGAAGGAATTCTACTTTTGTTATCAGCGGCGGTTCCGGCTGTGGTTATCTGCATTCATATGCAGTTGGCTGATTTAAATGTACATACATTGATGGATGCTACTTCAGGGCGGTTTGTTTTCTGTTTCTTGGTGGCCTTACTGTTATTAGTGGTTATTATCTTATTAGGTATTTGGTTCCCGGCTCGTCAGGCTATGCAGATTCAGCCGGCCGAGGCGTTGCATGGGGAATAAGAGTATGAAAGGAAAGTTGATAAAAGTTGCTTTCACGCATTGCACCCATTGAATCCCTTTGTTTATCGGTGTTTGATGTGAAAGGAAGCGGTGAAGGTTGCTTTCACACGGGAATCCCCATGAATAGGAGGTTTGAGCACCGTTATGTGTGAAAGGAGATTTCATCAGTTTCTCTTTCCTAAAAAGACCTTGTTCTTTTCGAAAAACTTCAAGGTCTTTTTTGAAAGCTTCAAGGTCTTTTTTAAAAAGGCCTAGGTCTTTTTTCTAAAAGACAAACACAATGATGTACTGATGGTATATTATTAATCATTTTATATAAATATGTAATGAAAAGAAAACTATTTTTTATTTGTCTCCTATCTGTAGTGTGTATCGTAGGTATGGCTCAAGATATTACTAGATTTTATTTTGCCGGCTATAGGGTTGTGGTTATACCATCTGAAGAATTCCGTATCGATATCAAACACCCGGAATTGGGAGAAAAGAAGATAAAGGGAAATACATTGAGTCTGAAGTTGATAGATGCGGAAGGAAAAATGCCCAAGGATACTGTCATCGTGTATACCAATGCTATTCGAGAGATAAGGATGGACTATTCGGTGTTGGCCATGGAGAAGGCATTCACGGTTGATTCACTGAATATAACTTTGGGTTCTTCGCATGGAGCAATTGCAGTCGATGCCAATTATTTAAATATCAGCTTGAATGCCGCAAGTAATTTGGTTGTAGCGGGAAAATGCAAGAAATTAAGAACCCGGACTAATGGTAAAGGTAATGCGCTTAACTTGGATTCCTTTCTTGTCGAATCAAGAGAGTAGTGTTAAGAGGCAATGACAAAGATAAATAATCAGCTGTTCGTATATGAATAGAGTGTTCGATTTCGGACACTCTATTTTTATATTAACTCCTTATTATTCAATGATATAAACTTTTGGCATGCCATTTGTCTGTTCTCTTGCAAAAAAGAATCATAAGACAATGAAGAAAAAAGTAATATCTTTGTTTATGGCCATCGGCCTTTCAATGACCGTCGGAGCGCAGACACAGACTGAAGAACATCAACGTCCCATTACGCTTGACGAGGCAATTGTGATAGCCCGCACTCAGAGTGTGGATGCAGCCGTGGCATTGAATGAATTGAAAACCGCTTATTGGGAATACCGTACTTTTCGTGCCAATCTGTTGCCGGAAATGAATCTGAAGGCTACACTGCCCAGCTATAACAAAAAATATAATTCATATCAGCAGGAGGACGGTACTTATACCTATGTCCGTAATAATAACTTGCAGATGAGTGGCGAATTGTCCATTGACCAAAATATTTGGTTCACAGGCGGTACGCTTTCGTTGAACTCTTCTCTTGATTTCCTGAAACAATTGGATGGTGACAAGTCTAAACGCTACATGTCCGTGCCTATCGCCTTGACGCTGAACCAGCCTATCTTCGGCGTTAATAACATCAAATGGGATCGCCGTATAGAGCCTGTGAGATATGCCGAAGCAAAAGCCTCATTCCTCAGTGCTACCGAGAATGTGACAAGAACGACCATCAATTATTTCTTCAATCTTTTGTTGGCAAAAGAAAATGTAAATATAGCCCGACAGAACTTGGAGAATGCCAAGAAGTTGCACGAAGTGGCAAAGGCTAAGCGCAGTATGGGGCAAATTAGTGAAAATGATTTATTGCAATTGGAATTGAATGTGCTGGATGCCCGTTCTACCTTGACCGATAACGAGAGTACCTTGAAAAGCCGTATGTTCCAACTTCGCTCTTTTTTGGCGTTGAGCGAGGATGAAGACTTGGAACCGGTCGTTCCGGGAAGTATCCCTTCGGTTTTGCTTAATTACGATGATGTGCTCGACAAGGCACTGACTAATAACTCTTTTGCTCAGAATATCCGTCGCCGTCAGTTGGAGGCTGATTATGAAGTGGCAAAGGCCAAAGGTGACCTTCGCGAGATAACATTGTATGCGCAGGTCGGTTTTACGGGAACGAATAATGAGCTGAACACCGCATACCGTAATCTGAAAGATAATCAGATAGTGGAAGTCGGCTTCAAGATTCCTATTCTGGACTGGGGCAAGCGCAGGGGGAAAGTAAAGATTGCAAAGAGCAACCGCGATGTGGTGGAAAGCAGATTGCGTCAGGAAACAATGAACTTCAACCAGGATCTTTTCATCCTTGTAGAGCAGTTTAACAATCAGCAGATGCAGCTTCAGATAGCCAATGAAGCGGATAAGATTGCCGAGAAGCGTTATAATACCAATGTGGAGACTTTTATGATTGGAAAGATTTCCACACTCGACCTGAACGATTCTCAGTTGAAGAAGGACGAGGCGCGGCAAAAGCATATCAATGAATTGTATGCCTATTGGTCTTATTACTATCAGATTCGCAGCCTTACTTTATGGGACTTTACGGACAATACAGGCATTGATGCGGATTTTGAGAAGATTATCAAGCAGTAATTGAATAATAATTTCTATTTTTGCATCATTATGATATTGATTATAGACGATGATAGTGCCATCCGTTCTTCTCTCAGCTTTATGCTGAAAAGAGCAAAGTATGAGGTTCAGGCGGTTGCAGGTCCGCGGGAAGCGATAGAAATTGTCCGTTCTGTGGCTCCTCAATTGATTTTGATGGATATGAATTTTACTTTGTCCACCACCGGAGAAGAAGGATTGACGCTTTTAAGGCAAGTAAAGATATTCCAACCCGATGTTCCTGTGATATTGATGACCGCATGGGGAAGTATTCAGTTGGCCGTGCAGGGTATGCAGGCAGGAGCTTTCGATTTTATCACGAAGCCGTGGAACAATGTCGCTTTGATGCAACGTATAGAAACGGCTCTCGAACTGACTGCCGATAAGCAGAAGCCTGAAGTGCCGGTAGTGGACAATGACGGTTTTGACCGCAGCCATATCATCGGAAAGAGTAAGCCGTTGATGGATGTGCTGGCTACCATCAAGAGGATAGCCCGCACCAATGCGTCTGTGCTGATTACGGGCGAAAGTGGAACCGGCAAGGAGTTAATAGCCGAAGCGGTGCATATCAATAGTCCCCGTGGCAAGAAACCGTTCGTAAAAGTAAATTTGGGAGGCATTTCGCATACATTGTTTGAGAGTGAGATGTTCGGCCATAAGAAAGGAGCGTTTACGGATGCCACTTCCGACCGTATGGGACGTTTTGAACTGGCAGACAAAGGAACTATCTTTTTGGATGAGATAGGAGACTTGGACTTGAGTTGCCAAGTGAAATTGCTTCGGGTGTTGCAGGAGCAGACCTTTGAGGTTTTGGGTGACAGTCGTCCCCGTAAGGTGGATATCCGTGTGGTGAGCGCTACCAATGCCGACCTCGCCCAAATGGTTCAGGAGCATACTTTCCGTGAAGATTTGTTCTATCGCATAAATCTGATAACGGTACATCTTCCTGCCTTGCGCGAACGCCGTGAAGACATTCCCTTGTTGGTGCGTCACTTTGCCGATAAGCAATGTGAAGCAAACGGCTTGCCTAAAGTGGACTTTACGGTAGAAGCGATGGAGTACCTCAGCCGATTGCCTTATCCGGGGAATATCCGCGAATTGAAGAATCTGGTGGAGCGCACGTTGCTGGTGAGCGGTAAACAGGTGCTGATGTCCGAAGATTTTAAAGCGCAATACCAATGTCCGTTGGAGCCGAAAGTGACTGCCAACTTACAGGGCATGACGCTGGAAGAGATTGAAAAGCAAACCATTTTGCAGACATTGGAGAAGTATGGTAACAATATGTCTCAGGTAGCAACGGCACTCGGTATCAGCCGCGCTGCCCTTTATCGTAGATTGGAGAAGTATAATATTGTGGTAAACGATTAAATTGGAACATGAAGCTGAAGTTCTTTTTCTTCATACTTTCATTACTGTTGCTGGCTGTCTGGGGAGTCTTGCTGGTGCTTTCCCTTAAGGAACGTGGCATGCTTTTTTATATGGTGGAGGGACTTATTACTTTCAGCCTCATCTTTCTTGTCTTTTTTTACCGTAAGGTGGTTAAACCGTTGGATACTATCGGCAATGGTATGGATTTGCTTCGCGAACAGGATTTCAGTAGCCGGCTCACTCTGGTGGGACAGAAAGAGGCGGATCGCATTGTTCTCGTCTTCAACCGCATGATGGAGCAATTGAAAGATGAACGACTGCGCTTGCGCGAGCAGAATCATTTTCTTGATTTGCTGGTCAGCGTATCTCCAATGGGACTGATTATCCTCACTCTTGACGGACATATTTCAATGATTAATGCTGCTGCGCTCCGTTATTTGGACTATGCGGCAGGTGATGAAGTGAAGGGGCGTTTGCTTTGTGAGCTTACCTCACCTTTGGCGGAAGAGATAGAACGCATACCGAAAGATGCCAGTGAGACGGTTCGCCTGAGTGACTCCATGATTTACCGTTGTTCGCGGCTTTCGTTTGTCGACAGGGGATTTGCCCATCCGTTTATCTTGATAGAGAGCCTGACTTCCGAGGTGGTAAAGGCGGAGAAGAAGGCTTATGAGAAGGTAATCCGCATGATTGCGCACGAAGTCAACAATACGGTGGCGGGCATTACTTCTACCCTTGATACGGTGGATGGTGCTTTGGAATGTATGGACGATACCGAAGATTTGCGCGAAGTGATGAAGGTATGTGTGGATCGTTGTTATAGTATGAGCCGTTTCATCACAAACTTTGCCAATGTGGTGAAAATCCCCGAACCACAGTTACAATCGGTTTGTCTGAATGAGCGTGTGGCAGCCTGTAAAATGTTTATGGAGACTGTTTGCCGCAATCGTAATATTACGCTGCACATGACTTTATGTGATGAAAATCCGCGTGTCAATATGGATACATCCCTATTTGAACAGGTGCTGGTGAATATTATAAAGAATGCCGCCGAGAGTATCGGTGGAGAAGGCAATATCTTTATCCGCACCTCTGTCTTTCCCACCATGCTTGAAATTGCCGATACAGGGGCCGGCATCAGTAAAGAGGTGGAGGCGAAATTGTTCAGTCCTTTCTTTTCCACCAAGCCCAATGGACAGGGTATCGGCTTGATATTTATTCGTGAAGTGCTGATGAAGCATGGATGTACGTTCTCTTTGCGCACTTATTCTGACGGATTGACCCGCTTCCGTATCCGTTTCAATGTTTAATCTTGCTCTTGTAGACTTCACCCCGTCCTATTACTTCCTTTACAAAATTGAAAGTTTCCACTCCACGGAAATAGCCATTCTTGCAAACAGGATCGTTGAAGTATTCTTCATTGCTTTTCAGAAGGATGTAGTCGGCCACATTGTTGTCCCAAATGTACTTGTTCTTTCCGTATTTCTCGGCCAGTGCCATGGCGTCTGTGACATGTCCGATACCGGCATTGTAGGCTGCCAGAATAAACTTAATCCGTTCGTCGGGGTCGGGAATACGGCTGAAAGAGTTGGCAGTGGCGGCAATATATTTCACGGCTGCTTTAATGCTTTCTTCCGGGTTCTGTTCCATTCCGGCGGGAACACCCATGGCCCGTGCGGTGCGGGGCATCAGTTGCATTAATCCTTTGGCACCTGCCCATGAGACAGCGGTAGTGTCGAAGTTCGATTCCGTATAGGCCAGCGAAGCCAGCAACCGCCAGTCCCAGTCAATCTCTTTGGCATATTTCTTGAATAACGGGTCATAGTGGGATATCTTTCCTTTCTGTACGGATAGGATAGAGCCGTGAGGCATCCGCTTGCTGATTTCAAAGTAACGTTTACTGCTTGCCCGGTAAGACGGAGAAGTCATGTTCTCCTGATGCCATCGGGTAGCTGCAGCTGTCAGCAGGGGAGAGGTTTTTCTTACCGCCCACGAAGCACGTTGGTCGAAACTGATGGCAAGGGAAATGTTCAGATTCGGATAATATGTTTTGTTGAGTTTGGCCAGGTCGTTGTCGCAGATGGCATAATCGATGCTGCCGTTGGACACCTGCATGATGAGGTCTTCGGTGGTAACACTGTCGTTCTCTACTTTATGAATCAGGATGCCGCCGCCCAGTTCCTTGTCCAGGTTTATCAGGCGGTCGAGGTACTTGCCGGGTTTCACATACACTTCTTTACCTATCAGTTCGGTCACATTCTTCAGGGGGGGCACCTTGTTGCCGTTTCGTTGCACCAGCACTTGGTGAGTGATGATGTCTTCACCGCAAAACTCTACGCTGTCTTTAAACTCCTTCGTGATGGGAAGGTTATAAGCTATTAAATCGCCTTCGCCAGCCAGTAATTTATGTACCAGGTCGTGTGTATTCTTGGCAACTTCCACCTTTAGTTTCACACCGAGTGAACGGGCGAACTGTTCGGCCAGTTCATATTGAAACCCCATCGGTTCGCCCCGGTAGTTGAAATAAGAAGTCGAACTGTTGAGGGTCAGCACTACTAATTCCCCGCTGTCTTTTATTTGCGGCAAATCATAATTTGTCACTTCATTGCTCTGCGGCTTCGGGCGGCACGCCATCATGCAGATACAGGCGAGAAGAAGTAGCCAGACTTGTTTCATTTGCCCAGAATCTTTTCGATATATAACTTAAGGATTTCAATCGCCTTCTGATTGTTGCCTCCATTGGGGATAATAATGTCGGCATACTGCTTGGTCGGCTCGATGAATTCATCATGCATCGGCTTCAGGACATTGCGGTATTTGTCTATCAGCATTTCCAGAGGATGCCCTCTTTCCACCATGTCACGGGTAATGACACGCAACAGACGTTCGTCGGGTTCTGCATCTACAAAAATCTTCAAGTCCATCAGGTCACGCAATTCCTTGTCGTACAAACTCATAATCCCTTCTACGATAATGACTTCCTTTGGCTCTATATGAATGGTTTCGGAAAGACGTGTACATACAATATAGGAATAGGTGGGCTGCTCGATGGAGTGTCCTTTGCGCAGCTCGGCTATCTGTTGCTCAAAAAGCGGCCAGTCAAAAGCGTCGGGATGGTCGAAGTTAGTCTGTTTACGCCTTTCCAAAGGAAGGGAAGATTGGTCGTTGTAGTAAGAATCTTGTGGAATAACAGCAACGGAACCTTCGGGCAGGCTCTCTATTATTTTCTTGACTACGGTGGTCTTTCCTGAACCGGTTCCTCCGGCTATACCAATAATTATCATAATAATAGGATGTATTTTAAAACAAAACTGTTATTTTTGCATCAGGCTACTTGCGTTAGCCGGTGTTTAGTTACAAAAGTAGAATAATTAATTAAAATATCAAGTATGGTAAAGCATATAGTTTTATTTAAATTGAAAGAAACACTTCCGCAGGAAGAAAAACAGAAAGTGATGAATGATTTTAAGGTTGCTATCGAAGCATTGCCCGCAAAGATTAATTTCATTCGCAAGATATTTGTCGGTCTGAATATCAATTCTGCCGAAGCGTGGGATATTTGTTTGGAGAGTGAGTTTGATACATTGGCAGACGTCAATGCGTATGCAACTCATCCCAATCATGTGGCGGCTGCCGGCATCCTGAAAGATGCGAAAGAAGGACGCGCATGCGTGGATTACGAATTCTAAATGTAGCTTATGAAAAAGATAATCAATCCCTGGAAGGGGATGGAAGGATATAATTGCTTTGGCTGCGCACCCAATAACGAAGCCGGAGTGAAGATGGAATTTTATGAAGATGGCGACGAGGTAATCAGCATTTGGAAACCTCAGCCACAGTTCCAGGGATGGATTGACACGCTGCATGGCGGCATACAGGCTGTGTTGCTGGACGAGATTTGTGCGTGGGTGATTCTGCGCAAGATGCAGACCACCGGTGTGACTTCGAAGATGGAAACCCGCTATATGAAACCTATCAGTACGAATGATTCATATATCGTGCTGCGTGCTTCTATCAGGGAAGTGAAGCGCAATATCATTTTGGTGGATGCGGCTATCTATAACAATAAGGAGGAATTGTGTACCAAAGCGCTTTGCACTTACTTTACTTTCTCGCAGGAGAAGGCAAAAGAAGAGATGCACTTCTTGCATTGCGATGTGGAGAACGACGAACAGCTTCCTTTAATTTGAAAGAAAAACCGAAGTTTTTATGATAATTATTTGCTGTATTCATTTTAATACTTTATTTTTGTCGCAAATAAAAAGAAAAACTATGGTTAGAACAGCTACACATCATCATCATTTTCCTAACGAATAACGCGGTGGGCTGTGATGATATTGTAGTATGATGATATAAGGGCTTGCCGATGCGGTAAGCCCTTTTTTATTCACTTGAACAATAATAATCAAAAGATAGAAAATATGCTTAGAATTGCAGTACAATCCAAAGGCCGTTTGTTTGAAGAGACAATGGCATTGCTACAGGAAGCGGATATCAAGATTTCCTCTTCCAAAAGAATCTTATTGGTACAATCCTCTAATTTTCCCATCGAGGTGCTTTTTCTTCGTGATGATGATATTCCCCAATCCGTGGCTAGCGGTGTGGCCGACTTGGGCATTGTGGGGGAGAATGAGTTTTTGGAACGCAAAGAAGATGCAGCCGTTATTAAACGGCTGGGGTTCAGTAAGTGCCGTTTGTCTTTGGCCATCCCCAAGGATGTGGATTATCAGGGCTTGTCTTGGTTTGAAGGCCGTAAGATTGCCACTTCCTATCCGGGTATCTTGAAGGAATTTATGCAGAAGAATGGCATCAATGCAGATATTCATGTCATCACCGGTTCGGTGGAGATTGCTCCGGGAATCAGTTTGGCAGATGCTATCTTTGATATTGTGAGTTCGGGTTCTACATTGGTCAGCAACAGTCTGAAGGAAGTGGAAGTGGTGATGAAGAGCGAGGCATTACTGATTGGAAACAAGAATATGTCCGAAGATAAGAAGGAGATATTGAATGAATTATTGTTCCGCATTGAAGCGGTGAAAGCGGCGGAAGATAAGAAGTATGTATTGATGAATGCGCCTGCCGACCGGCTGAAAGAGATTATTGCAGTATTGCCCGGCATGAAGAGCCCCACGGTGATGCCTTTGGCACAAGAAGGTTGGTGCTCTGTACATACGGTGTTGGATGAGAAACGTTTTTGGGAGATTATCGGAAAACTGAAAGCATTGGGAGCGGAAGGTATCCTGGTATTGCCCATAGAGAAGATGATAGTGTAGAACGAGAAGGTATTCCATCTTTAAAAAGAAAGACTATGAAGAAAATTATATATCCCGATAAAGCAGAATGGGCGGACATACTCCGCCGTCCTGCCCTCAATACCGAAACGCTTCGCGACACCGTGAAGGAAGTGCTGGACCGCGTAAAAGCAGAAGGAGATAAAGCCGTCATTGAATACGAGGAACGATTTGACAAAGTGAAACTTGACTCGTTGGCTGTGACTGAAGCGGAGATGGCGGAGGCGGAAAAAGAAGTTCCTATCGAACTGAAAGCTGCTATCATGCTTGCACAGAAGAATATTCATGCCTTCCACGCTGCGCAGCGTTTTGAAGGAAAGAAAGTACAGACTGTTCCGGGAGTCACTTGCTGGCAAAAGGCGGTTGCCATTCAGAAAGTCGGGTTGTACATTCCCGGTGGCACGGCTCCGTTGTTCTCTACCGTGTTGATGTTGGCTACTCCTGCACAAATAGCCGGTTGCAAAGAAATAGTTCTTTGTACTCCTCCCGATAAAGCGGGCAAGATTCATCCTGCCATCCTCTATGCGGCAAAGTTGGCGGGAGTCAATAAGATATTCAAGGCAGGCGGAGTGCAGGCTATCGGTGCAATGGCATACGGGACGGAGAGTGTGCCGAAAGTCTATAAAATATTTGGCCCCGGCAATCAATACGTGACGGCTGCCAAACAGCAGGTTTCTCTGCGTGATGTGGCCATCGATATGCCTGCCGGTCCTTCAGAAGTGGAAGTACTGGCAGACGAGACGGCCAATCCCACCTTTGTTGCCGCTGATTTGCTTTCGCAAGCAGAACACGGAGTGGATAGTCAGGCGATACTGGTGACTACTTCCGAAAAACTGATGAAAGAAGTGGAATACGAAGTACAACGGCAGTTGGCTTTGCTTTCCCGTTGGGAAATCGCGGAGAAATCTTTGGCCAACAGCAAACTGATATTAGTCAGAGATATGGATGAGGCAATCGCTTTGACCAATGAATATGCTCCCGAACACCTGATAATCGAAACCAAGGATTATGCGGAGCAAGCCGAACGCATCGTCAATGCCGGTTCTGTGTTTCTGGGAGCTCTGTCTCCCGAGAGTGCGGGCGATTATGCGTCGGGCACTAATCATACGCTCCCCACAAACGGTTATGCCAAAGCTTATAGCGGAGTGAGTCTGGATAGTTTTATACGGAAGATAACGTTTCAGGAAATTACCCCTGAAGGTATTCAGATTATCGGTCCCGCCATCGAAGTTATGGCGGCCAACGAGCAGCTGGATGCGCATAAAAATGCTGTTACTGTCAGATTAAAAGCAAAGTAAAAAAGAGACTATATGAAAGAGTTGAATGAATTGACGCGCCCCAATATCCGGGCTTTAAAACCTTATTCATCGGCACGTGACGAATATAATGGGGCGGAAGCGTCTGTCTTTTTGGATGCGAACGAAAATCCCTACAATACTCCGAACAATCGCTACCCTGACCCGATGCAGCGTGAACTGAAGAATATGATAGCACCTGTCAAGAAAGTCAAACCGGAGAATATCTTTTTAGGGAATGGCAGCGATGAGGCGATTGATTTGGTGTATCGTGCTTTCTGTCGCCCGGGAGTGGATAATGTGGTGGCTATCGACCCTACCTACGGCATGTATCAGGTGTGTGCCGAAGTGAATGATGTGGAGTATCGTAAAGTCTTGCTGGACGAGAATTATCAGTTCAGCGCAGACAAACTGTTGGCGGCGACGGATGATGATACTAAATTAATATTTCTCTGTTCGCCCAATAACCCGACCGGGAATGCATTGGACCGTGAAGAAATTGAAAAAACATTATTCGCTTTTCAGGGTTTGGTTATCATTGACGAAGCTTATTCCGATTTCTCGGATGCACCTTCTTTCCTGCCTGATTTGGAGAAGTATCCCAATCTTATCGTTTTTCAGACCTTCTCCAAAGCATGGGGCTGTGCTGCTATCCGGTTGGGCATGGCGTTTGCTTCTCCCGAAATTATCTCGATTTTCAGCAAGATAAAGTATCCTTATAATGTGAACCTGCTGACGCAAAAAGAAGCCATTGCCATGATGCACCGCCATTATGAGGTAGACCGTTGGGTGAAATCACTGTTGGAAGAGCGTGCACGCCTCATCAATGAGTTTATTCAATTGCCGTGCTGTGAGAAGATTTATCCGACGGATGCCAATTTCTTCTTGGCAAAAGTAACGGATGCAAAGAAAATATATGCTTACTTGGTAAGCAAAGGAATCATTGTACGCAACCGCACCAACGTTTCTTTGTGCCGTGACTGCCTACGTATTACTATCGGTACTCGTCCCGAAAATGATACGTTGCTGGAAGCACTGAATGCCTTTGCCGTGTAGCTTGGTAAACAAAAAAAATGTAACAGATGAAGAAAGCATTATTTATAGACCGTGATGGTACATTGGTGGTGGAACCGCCGGTAGACTATCAGCTCGATTCGTTCGAGAAACTGGAGTTTTGTCCTAAAGTATTCCGCAATCTGGGCTTCATTCGGAGTAAGTTGGATTATGAGTTTGTTATGGTTACCAACCAAGATGGGTTGGGAACAGATTCTTTCCCGGAAGACACCTTCTGGCCGGTGCATAATCTGGTGCTGAAGACATTGGAAGGGGAGGGTATCACATTCGATGATATTCTGATAGACCGCAGCTTTCCCGAAGACAATGCTCCAACCCGCAAACCGCGTACCGGGATGATGGGCAAATACATGACGGGAGAATATGACCTTGCGAACAGTTTTGTTATCGGCGACCGTGCTACAGATGTGGAACTGGCCAAGAATTTGGGCTGCAAGGCTATTTTGCTTCAAGACGATAAAGAGATTCTGAAGGAAAAGAACTTGGAAGCATATTGTGTGTTGGCCACGACGGATTGGGACAAGATAGCAGAATTTCTGTTTGCCGGAGAGCGTATTGCCGAAGTCCGCCGTACAACGAAAGAAACAGATATATGGGTTCGTCTTAATCTGGATGGTAGCGGTCAATGCGATATCTCTACCGGGCTTGGTTTCTTTGACCACATGTTGGAGCAGATTGGCAAGCACGGCGGCATTGACCTTACTGTCCGCGTGAAGGGTGATTTGGAGGTTGATGAACATCATACCATCGAAGATACGGCCATTGCATTGGGAGAGTGTATTTATCAGGCATTGGGCAGTAAGCGGGGAATTGAACGTTATGGCTATTGTCTGCCCATGGACGATTGTCTTTGTCAGGTGGCTTTGGACTTCGGCGGTCGGGCGTGGCTGGTATGGGATGCCGAGTTTCATCGTGAAAAGATAGGAGAGATGCCTACCGAGATGTTTCTCCATTTCTTTAAGTCACTGAGCGATGCAGCGCGTATGAACCTGAATATCAAGGCGGAAGGTCAGAATGAACATCATAAGATAGAAGGCATTTTTAAGGCTCTGGCGCGTGCCATGAAGATGGCGGTCCGAAGAGATATCTATCATTTTGAGGTACCGTCCAGCAAAGGGTGCATTTAACGATGACGAGTGTACCGGAAATACTGATAATATGCAGGCGTCCACACGTATATACGTATAGGCTTACACGTACGTTCGTGTAAGCCTACGCGTATATATGTGTGGCCCTGCGTGAACGTATGTGTGAGCCTGCGCGGATATACGCATTGACAGAGCTTTGCGAATGAGTCGGTAGAAGGATAAAAAGTTATAACTCCTCGCATTCTTTCAACCACATGGCAGCACTGGCATCGCTGGGCATACGCCAATCTCCTCGCGGACTGAGAGAGACGGAACCTACTTTCGGACCGTCGGGCAGGCAAGAACGCTTGAACTGTTGCTGGAAGAAGCGGCGGCAAAAGGTGGTCAGCCATTTTTTGATGACTTCTTCGTTGTATGTGTCGCGGAAGGCGAGGCTTGCCAGATAGAATATCTTGCCGGGGCGGAAGCCGAAACGCAGAAATTGGTAAAGGAAGAAATCATGCAGTTCGTAGGGACCGACTAAATCTTCTGTCTTTTGCTTGATATTGCCTTGTTCGTCTGCCGGAATCAATTCGGGACTGATGGGGGTATCTACAATGTCCAGCAGTGTAATGCGTGATTCATTGTCCACACCATTCAAGGCAATCCAATTCACTAAATATTTCACCAATGTCTTGGGGATGCTGGCATTGACGCCATACATGGACATGTGGTCACCATTATAAGTAGCCCATCCCAAAGCAAGTTCGGAAAGGTCGCCTGTGCCGATAACCAAACCGCCCAGCTGGTTTGCCACATCCATCAGAATTTGTGTACGTTCGCGTGCCTGTCCGTTTTCGTAAGTCACGTCATGAACAGTCATATCATGGTCGATATCTTTAAAGTGCTGGATGCAGGCTTCCTTTATACTTATTTCTTTGATGGTGACGCCCAATGAAGCCATTAGGTGAAGCGCATTATTATAGGTGCGGTCGGTTGTGCCGAAACCGGGCATCGTGATGCCGATGATATCTTTGCGCGGAAGTTCCAGCTTGTCAAAAGTCTTGACGCATACCAGTAATGCCAAAGTGGAATCCAGCCCTCCCGAGATACCCACTACTACGGTCTTGCAGTTGGTATGTACAAGCCGTTTGGCCAAACCTGCTATTTGGATAGCGAATATTTCTTCGCATCGCTGGTCTAATTCACTTCCTTGAGGCACGAATGGATGCGGCTCGATGGCGCGTGTCAGCGTTAAATCGCGTGCATTGACAAATTCGGTACCGATATGGATGGCAGGACGGCCGGGACAGTTGCCGATGTTGGCTGCAAAAGTGGTATTGGTCAAGCGTTCGCCACGAATACGTTCTACATCTATTTCGCTGATTACCAGTTGCTCTTTGAATGAGAAACGTTCAGACTCAGCCAATAGGGTACCGTTTTCGTAGATAAGTCCATTGCCGGCAAAAACCACATCGGTGGTAGATTCTCCAAACCCGCTGGAACTGAATACATATCCTGCCAGACAGCGTGCAGATTGCTGGCTGATAAGTGAACGTACATAAGCATGTTTTCCTATCCCTTCATTGTCGGCCGACATATTGAAAATGATTTCCGCTCCTTTCAACGCCAATGAAGAGCTAGGTGGAATAGGTGCCCACATGTCTTCGCATATTTCGATGCCGAAACAAGTGTCAGGAGTATCGAAAAGCAGATTGGCGCTGACCGGTACATTTTGTCCGCAAAGGCGTATGTTGGTATCAGGATGATTCAATGCGGAGGTAAACCAGCGTTGTTCATAGAATTCTTTATAATTAGGTAAATAAGTCTTGGGAACGATACCCAGAATCTTTCCTTTTTGGCAGACTACGGCACAATTAAGCAATGTGGAGTTCATGATGACCGGCATGCCTATGATAGAAATAATATCCATTTGTCGGGTATTATTCATAATCTGCATTAAAGCTATTTCTGCTTCTTCCAATAACAATGTTTGGCCAAACAGGTCGGCACAAGTATATCCGGTAATGCTAAGTTCGGGAAAAATAATAATTTGGACACCTTTTCCGTCAGCAATAGCAATTTGGGTTTCAATTTGTTGTGCGTTAAACTTACAGTCGGCTACTTTCACTGTCGGAACAGCCGCCGCTACTCTTACAAAACCATATTTCATAATTATACCTTATTATATATAGGTGCAAAAATAATCATTCCTGATTGATTTATTGCATGAAAGAAAAAAAATAAAAAAAAGTAAGGAAATTATTTGTTAGTTACTAGAAAGTACATATCTTTGCACGTGAAATAAAGTTGTAACAATTACAAATATGAAAGAAAGCTCCTATGGAGACTTATGATTATTTACTCAGTTATAATATAAAGCCGTCTGTGCAGAGAATAGCTATTATGGACTATTTGCTAACTCATAAAACTCATCCGTGTATCGATGAAATTTACATGGCTTTGTGTGACGATATCCCTACCTTATCGAAAACTACGGTTTATAATACGTTGAAGCTCTTTGTGGAACATGGCGCAGCTTTAATGCTTACAATTGATGAAAAGAATGCGTGTTTTGATGCGGAAACCTCTTTGCACGCTCACTTTTTATGTAAGAAATGTGGCAAAATATATGATTTGCCTTTTAGTGGTGAAATGAAACAGGTGGAACGTATTGATATGAATGGTTTCTTTATTGAAGAAATACATCAATATTACAAAGGAATATGTCCGGCTTGTGCTGCAAAAGAGCAGGGAAAAGAAGTAAGCTGACAACATTGAGATTG
>ULMW01029054.1_pt1 | contig 22913 bp, 14 predicted proteins | sample 1951761 | NCBI WGS metagenome assembly ULMW01 (sample SAMEA4835561, study PRJEB28245) | human gut metagenome | biome: gut microbiome; material: fecal sample | place: Denmark | collected 2008 | reverse complement strand
CTTTATAACGTCCTACAATCTTTTCGCAAGCATCTGAAATTTCGCCTAAGGTAGCGCGGACGCGGGCTGCTTCTACTGCCAGTTCCAGCAAATTGCCTTCTTTGGTTTCGACGCAACGGGTAATAGCATCCAATGCTTTCTTCACTTCTTCTTCGTTGCGGCCCTCTTTCAGACGTTTCAAGTTCTCAATCTGTTCCAATCGAACAGCCGTATTATCTACTTCGAGGATATCGATAGGATCTTCTTTTTCCAGGCGATACTTGTTGGTGCCGACGATGGTCTGTGCACCGGAGTCGATACGGGCTTGAGTACGTGCGGCAGCTTCTTCGATACGCATCTTAGGCACGCCGGTTTCAATCGCTTTCGCCATACCGCCCAGGCTTTCGATTTCCTGAATATGTTCCCAAGCCTTATGAGCCAGTTCATTTGTCAGAGATTCTACATAATAAGAACCTCCCCATGGGTCGACGTTCTTGCATACGTAAGTCTCTTCCTGAATATAAATCTGAGTATTACGTGCAATACGTGCAGAGAAGTCTGTCGGAAGAGCGATGGCTTCGTCCAATGCGTTGGTGTGCAGTGACTGAGTGTGTCCCAATGCGGCTGCCATTGCTTCGATACAGGTACGGCCTACGTTGTTGAACGGATCTTGTTCGGTCAGTGACCAGCCCGAAGTCTGCGAGTGAGTACGCAATGCCAGTGATTTCGGGTTCTTCGGGTTGAACTGTTTTACAAGCTTTGCCCACAACATACGTGCGGCACGCATCTTGGCAATTTCCATAAAGTGATTCATACCGATAGCCCAGAAGAATGACAGACGCGGAGCAAAAGCATCGATGTCGATACCTGCTGCAACACCCGCACGGAGATATTCCAAACCGTCTGCCAAGGTATAAGCCAACTCGATATCTGCCGTTGCACCGGCTTCCTGCATGTGATAGCCGGAGATGGAGATTGAATTGAACTTAGGCATCTTTTGAGAGGTATATTCAAAGATGTCGGAGATAATCTTCATAGAGAAGGCAGGCGGGTAAATATAGGTGTTACGCACCATGAACTCTTTCAAAATATCGTTCTGGATAGTTCCTGCCATTTCTTCGAGTTTTGCTCCCTGCTCCAAACCGGCATTGATATAGAATGCCATGATAGGAAGTACGGCGCCATTCATTGTCATGGAGACAGACATTTTGTTCAAGGGGATACCGTCGAACAATACTTTCATGTTTTCCAGAGAACAGATGGATACACCTGCTTTACCTACATCGCCTACTACACGCTGGTGGTCGGGGTCATAGCCACGGTGGGTCGGGAGGTCGAATGCAACCGACAGACCTTTCTGACCTGAGGCCAGATTGCGGCGATAGAATGCGTTACTTTCTTCTGCGGTAGAGAATCCGGCATACTGGCGGATTGTCCAAGGGCGGAACGTGTACATCATGGAGTATGGGCCACGGAGATAGGGAGGAATACCTGCGGTATAGTTCAAGTGTTCCATGCCTTCCAGGTCTTCTTTCGTATAAACAGGCTTCACACTGATGTGTTCCGGTGTCTTCCAGTCGGCGGTAATGCCGTTGGCTTTTTGCCATTCCATGCCGTTCTGCGGCTGGAATCCGGCATAAATATCTATGTTTTTAAAATTCGGTTTCATTGTTCTTCCTTACTTAATTCCTAACTTAGCGTTGTATTCTTTCAAAGTTTCCAATACGTTTACACGTACATGGATAAAGTTCTCGATGCCTTCGGCTTTCAGGTCTTCCATGCAAGCCGGAGCACCTGCTACGATAAACATGGCGCGTCCGTTGAGTGCTTTGAATGCCGGAACAGCATATTCTGCATATTCGTCATCGCTCGAGCAAATCACGACGATATCGGCACCCGCCTTCATCGCAGCTTCTACACCTTCTTCTACGGTGGGGAAGCCCAAGTTGTCAATCACTTCATAGCCTGCACAAGCCAGGAAGTTACAAGAGAACTGTGCACGTGCCTGACGCATAGCCAGGTTGCCGATGGTGAGCATAAATGCTTTCGGACGTTTGCCTGAACGTTCGGTTTGCAGGCGAAGTGCTTCAAATTCGCTGGCGGCACGGTTGAAGTTCAGTGTTGCGACAGGTCTTTCGCAACTGTTTCCGGAGCAACAGCATTGTGCTTCGACCGGATTCTTTTCGCCTGCCTTTTCGTTGAAGTTAGGGAATTGGTTGGTGCCGAGCAATACTTCCTTGCGTTTGGAAACTGCATCATGGCGGGCCTTGTTGCTAGCATTGATAGCTTCCTGCACCTTGCCTGCTTTGACAGCTTCCAGCATACCGCCTTCTTCTTCTACATTGAGGAACAAGTCCCATGCTTGCTTGGCAATGGAAACAGTCAGGTTTTCAATGAAATATGAGCCGGCAGCCGGGTCGACCACCTTATTAAAATGACATTCTTCTTTCAACAGTAACTGTTGGTTGCGTGCAATGCGTTCCGAGAAGTCATCAGGAGTCTTGTAAGTCTTGTCAAACGGAGTGACAGTAATAGAATCCACACCTGCCAAGGCTGCACTCATTGTTTCTGTCTGTGTGCGGAGCAAGTTTACATGAGCGTCAAACAGAGTGAGGTTGAATGTAGATGTCTCTGCATGGGCAATCATCTTGCAGGCACATTCGCATTCGGGTTTATATTCGTTCACGATGTTGGCCCATAACATACGTCCTGCGCGGAATTTGGCGATTTCGAGGAAGTAATTGGAGCTGATACCGAAATTGAACTTGATTCTTTTTGCAGCCGATGTAGCCGGAATTCCTGCCTCTACCAGTTTGTTCAGATATTCATTACCCCACGCCAATGCATATCCCAACTCTTGTGAAATATAAGATCCTGCATTGTTTAACTCTACTGCATTAACGCAGATGCAACGATACTTGGGCAATGGAGCCAGAACGTCGACCAATTCTTTGGCAGTGGCGGCGAAATTGCTCAGGTCTTTGCCTTTTGCCATCATCTTGCCCATCGGGTCATAGTTGACAGAACCTTGCAGCTGGGTCAGGTCGTAACCTTTCTTCTGGAAATATTCCACCAACAATTTTGCCAGTTCCACGGTATGTCCCTGACAAGTAGAGAAGTTCAGTTCTACGCACTCGGCGCAAATATCGTTCAGCAATGTTTCAATGTATTCGGCATTCAAGTCTTTTGCATTAATCTTGAAACCAAGAGAGTCGACACCTTTATTCAGGATGTCAAGTGCTTTGGCATTTGCTTCTTTCGGGCATTCCACATGGATATCTTGACGCACTAACCAAGTGTTGTCGTCCTTCTTCGTACCTCTCACATAAGGGAACTGTCCGGGCAGTCCTTCTGTTGTTTTTAAACCTTCCAAGTCTTCCTGACGGTAGAAAGGTTTCACTTTAAAGCCTTCATTGGTTCTCCAAACCAGTTTCTTTTCAAAGTCAGCGCCTTTCAGGTCTGCTGTAATCTTTTCCATCCACGCCTCCGTAGAGACGCCGGGAAAATCTGAAAAGAGTTTCTCTTTACTATCTGCCATAGTTTATTTGGTATTAATATTTAAGTTAGTAATAATCCTGTTCAAGTGTTCGGGCAAATATACTAATTCCTTTTAAATAGATTCTCTTTTTTACTTATTTTCGCAGCAAGCAACTGTTTATTTCTGTCATTTTGTTAAGGAAAGAAGTAGGTAACTATGAGGTTTGCTATGTAGATATTGCAAAATAAACCATGCAAGTGAAATAATTATGCCCGGATTATTGGGCTGAGTGGAATGAATTTGCTAATTTTGCGGCAATTTTTAAAACACATGAATATTATGGATTGGTTACAAAATCTATTTACTGATGAAAACTCGATTGCACACATAGTGCTGCTGTATTCTTTTGTGATAGCAGTGGGTGTGTTACTCGGAAAGATTAAGATTTTCGGAGTGTCACTGGGTGTAACCTTCGTCTTGTTTACCGGCATTGTCTGTGGACACTTCGGTTTTACGGGAAACACGCAGATTTTGACATTCTTGCAAGACTTCGGACTTATTCTGTTCGTCTTTTGCATTGGTCTTCAGGTAGGACCGTCTTTTTTCTCTTCTTTCAAGAAGGGTGGTATCGCCATGAACTTGATAGCGATTGGCATTGTTTTTTTAAATGTAGCTGTTGCTCTCGGCTTGTATTACGGACTGAACGGACGTATCGAATTGCCTATGATGGTGGGTATTCTTTGCGGTGCGGTGACGAATACTCCCGGACTTGGTGCCGCCAACGAAGCTTTGTCGCAACTGAGTTATAACGGTCCGCAGATAGCGATGGGATATGCTTGTGCTTATCCGCTTGGTGTGCTGGGTATTATCGGCTCCATCATTGCCATTCGCTACATTTGCCGTGTCAATCTGAAGAAAGAAGAGGAGGCTATTGCCCAGGAAGAGGCGGCCAATCCTCATCTGACCCCCAGAATGATGCATCTTGAAGTGCATAATGAGGCATTGTCGGGAAAGACCTTGCTTCAGGTGAAAGACTTTATGGGACGTGACTTTGTATGTTCGCGTATTCTTCAAAACGGACATGTGAGCATTCCGAACCGTGATACTGTTTTCCACATCGGCGACCAGCTGTTTGTGGTTTGTGCCGAAGATGATGCCGAAGCTATCATTGCGTTCATTGGTCCGAAGATTGAAGTAGACTGGGAAAAGCAGGATACTCCGATGGTATCGCGCCGCATTTTGATTACACAGCCCAAAATGAATGGCAAGCAGCTTGGTGAGCTTCATTTCAGCAGTATGTATGGAGTGAATGTGACCCGTGTGAATCGTTCGGGTATGGATATCTTTGCTTCACGAAACCTGACGCTTCAGGTGGGCGACCGTGTCATGGTGGTAGGTGCACAGGATGCCGTAGAGCGCGTTGCCGGTCTGATGGGTAACTCGTTGAAACGTCTTGACCACCCTAATATCGTGACTATATTCGTAGGTATCTTCCTTGGAATCCTGTTCGGCAGTCTGCCCATTGCATTCCCCGGCATTCCTACTCCGGTGAAATTGGGTCTTGCCGGCGGTCCGTTGATTGTATCTATTTTGATTGGACGCTTCGGATATAAGATGAAGTTGGTCACTTACACCACGATGAGTGCCAATCTGATGTTGCGTGAAATCGGTATCGCCCTGTTCCTTGCCAGTGTAGGCATCAAGGCGGGAGCCAATTTTGTGAGCACGGTGGTAGACGGTGACGGATTATTGTATGTAGGTTGCGGATTTTTGATAACTGTCATACCTTTATTGATAATGGGTGCCGTAGCTCGTTTCCATTATAAGATGAACTATTTTATGCTGATGGGTCTTATTGCAGGTAGTAACACCGACCCCCCTGCATTGGCTTACTCCAATCAGACAGCAGGAAACAATGCTCCGGCAGTAGGATATTCTACCGTTTATCCGGTGTCTATGTTCCTTCGCATTCTGACAGCCCAGTTATTGATATTGATATTGGCTTCATAACTTTTAGTGAGTGAGAATTTAGTCGGGCACGGATTACGCGGAAAAACACGGTTCTTCTTTTTACGGACAGACTGTGGACTCCGTGTCATCCGTGCCTGATTTGCTTTATTATAATAACAAAGAAAAAGGATAAATATGATTTCAGTAGATGGATTGACCGTCGAGTTTGGCGGAACCACCTTATTTAGTGACATTTCTTTCCAGATAAACGAGAAAGACCGCATCGCCCTGATGGGAAAGAATGGTGCCGGCAAGTCTACCTTGTTGAAGATATTGGCGGGAGTCCGCCAGCCTTCCCGCGGAAAAGTGACTGCCCCCAAGGATTGTGTCGTCGCTTACCTTCCACAGCACTTGATGACGGAAGACGGCCGCACAGTATTCGAGGAGGCTTCTCAGGCCTTTGCCCATCTTCATGCCATGGAAGCGGAGATTGAAGCCATTAATAACGAATTGGCTGTGCGCACCGATTACGAGAGTGATTCTTATATGGAACTTATCGAGAAAGTTTCTACCATGAGCGAGAAGTTTTATGCCATCGACCTTACCCATTTTGAGGAAGATGTGGAAAAAGCGTTGCTCGGGTTGGGATTCACACGCGAAGACTTCAACCGTCAGACCAGTGATTTCAGTGGCGGATGGCGTATGCGCATCGAGCTGGCAAAACTGCTTCTGCAGAATCCTGATGTCCTTCTTCTTGACGAGCCGACCAATCATCTTGATATCGAGTCTATACAATGGTTGGAAGATTTTCTGATAACAAGTGCAAAGGCTGTCATTGTCATCAGCCACGACCGTAAGTTTGTGGATAACATCACTACACGCACCATCGAAGTGACCATGGGACGTATCTATGACTATAAAGTGAACTATTCGCAATATCTTGTCCTTCGTAAAGAGCGCCGCGAGCAGCAGATGAAACAATACGAAGAGCAGCAGAAAATGATTCAGGAGACAAAGGACTTTATCGAACGCTTCAAAGGAACTTATAGCAAGACATTGCAAGTGCAGAGCCGTGTCAAGATGCTCGAAAAGCTGGAGCTGGTGGAAGTGGATGAGGAAGACACTTCGGCACTTCGCCTTAAGTTTCCTCCATCGCCCCGAAGTGGAAATTATCCGGTTATCATGGACAGGGTGGGCAAGACGTATGGCGACCATGTGGTGTTCAGCAATGCTTCCCTCACCATCGAGCGTGGCGATAAAGTAGCTTTTGTGGGAAAGAACGGCGAGGGTAAATCTACGTTGGTGAAATGTATCATGAAGGAAATAGACCACGAGGGAACGCTCACGCTGGGGCATAATGTTCAGATTGGCTATTTTGCACAAAATCAGGCTTCGCTGCTGGATGAAAACCTGACCGTCTTCCAAACCATCGATGATGTGGCAAAAGGCGATATCCGTAATAAGATTCGTGACTTGCTGGGAGCTTTCATGTTTGGTGGTCCCGAAGCCTCGATGAAGAAAGTCAAGGTACTTTCGGGAGGCGAACGCACCCGTCTGGCGATGATAAAGTTACTCCTTGAACCGGTCAATCTGCTGATTCTCGATGAGCCTACCAATCACCTTGACATGAAGACAAAAGATATCTTGAAACAGGCTTTGCTTGATTTTGACGGTACGCTTATCGTGGTATCCCATGACCGTGACTTCCTTGACGGGCTGGTGAGCAAGGTGTATGAATTCGGCAATAAGAAAGTGAGAGAGCATCTTTGCGGTATCTATGAATTCCTGGAAACAAAGAAGATGGAAAGCTTGCAAGAGCTTGAAAAGAAATAATGTAAAAGTCACATCGTATCGCCTCCTGCTGCTTAACCGCGGCCAAAGGGAAGATTAAGCCCTTTCTTGCTGTCGGCTAAGGGCTTTTAAACGGAAGATTACTACAGTCTTCGGCAGCGGACTGTACAGTCCACCGTAGCAGATTGTACAGTCTCCGGCAGTGGACTGTATAATCCACCGTAGCAGACTGTACAGTCCATTGCCGGAGACTATAGTACTTCGACTGACAAAAAGGGTTAATCTAAAGGATGAGAATGCTTATAACGGCTAATGAAAGGTTTTATTCGTAAAAAAACGGCAGTCGTTTATTTGCATAACTATTCTACTGGTGCAATGGCGCTTTTTGCTTTCTTCTTTACAATAGTACCTTTTTTTATGGCGCCTGCTGAGTCTTACGGAATAGAACATAGTTTGGCTGGCTCTTATCTCCAAAATATAAGTGTTGTACCTTGTATTCTGTTTTTTCCTTTCGGACTATATTTTGTCTGATAATGCCGAAACGGAAACTTCCGAAGAACAGAGTAGTATACCGTATGTGGAGGAAGAAGACGATGCAACAGTGGGGAAAGCTCCTTCGCAAGCCGAACTTGAGACAGAACTGTATAAAGAGGTGGAAACCCCCGATAAAATATACGACAATGTAGAGGTGATGCCCGAATATCCCGGTGGATACATAGCAATGGTGCGTTATATCACACAAAATATGAAATATCCTATGGCTGCGCAGAAAAATGGTACACAAGGAAAAGTCGTTGTAGGATTTGTGGTGGATAGGGATGGCAGTATCATCAATGCACATGTGTTGATAGGGCTTGATTCTGTTTTGGATGAAGAAGCTCTTCGGATTATTAAGTCAATGCCCCGATGGACGCCGGGAAAATTGAATGGTAACCCTGTCAGGGTGAATTATAAGATTCCGATTACTTTCAAATTATCATAGAAAGATAGCTTTTTATCTATGAATTATGATTATTTTGGTTAACTTTGTCTGTTTCCATGCGGTCAATCGCTTTTCGAGAATAGCAAGAAACAGGGTCGACACGACTTTGTGCAGATAGCACAGGAACGTTTCACCACAGATTATCCATATCGAGCAGTAATGAATTAAAATTTCATTCCTGTAAATCTGTGGTGAATGCCAATCTGACCGGCCTCTAGAATAGAATGATTAACCTTTAAAATACGGAAGAAATGGGAAAAACAATATTCTTCTTTGTAATTTCTTTCCTGCTAGCAGCATGTAGCGGGGAGCCTGTGTGCTATTATTTGGATGCCACCGGAGGTAATGACAATAATAGCGGCCTGTCGCCGAACAAAGCATGGAAAAGTCTGGATAAATTGCGTGAAGTTACCTTGTTGCCCAATAATAAGGTATTATTGAAGCGTGGTGACGTTTTTATTGGCGAATTGGAAATATCTGCTCAAGGCTTGCCCGAAAACCGTATTTGGATAGATGCTTATGGTGACGGAGAGCGTAAACCCTGCATCGTAGGACGCGACACTTCCCTGTATGCAGTCCGTATATATAATTCGGATTACGTGACCCTGCAAAATCTGGAAATAGTGAATACCGGGTCTCAACCTCTTCCTTACCGTTCGGGTTTGAAAATAGAGAGTATGGATTATGGAGTTTCTCGGCATATTGAAGTTCGTGACGTAACCGTGCGTGATGTCAACGGCTCATTGGTGAAAGGAAAAGGCGGCGGTTGTGGCATCTATATCGTGAACGGAGGTAAAAAGAAGGTTTCAACCTTCGACCATTTAATCATAGAAGGTTGCCATATCTTGCGTTGCACCCGTAATGCCATGATTTGGTCGGCTTATAGTGACCGTCAGAATTGGCATCCTAATATGCACACCGTGATACGTGGAAACTTAATAGAAGAAGTGCCGGGTGACGGAATCGTGCCTATCGGTTGTGATAGTACTCTAATAGAATATAATGTGATGCGTAACTGTCCCGATATGCTTCCCGATACTGAAGCGGCTGCCGGCATCTGGCCTTGGAGTTGCGACAATACGTTGGTGCAGTTCAATGAAGTCAGCGACCATAAAGCCCCATGGGATGCGCAGGGCTTTGATTCGGACTGGAACTGTACGGGAACGGTTATTCAGTATAATTACAGCCATGATAACTATGGCGGTTTGGTACTGATATGCAATGACGGCACAGCATCCAAATCTTTCAATGTCGGCAATTTGGGAACAATTGTCCGTTATAATGTAAGTATAGGGGATGGGGTGCGCCCCAAACCCACCCGTGCCGGTATGTTTTCACCGGCTATCCATCTTGCCGGGCCTGTAAAGAACAGTCGTATTACTCATAACATCATTCATGTGAACCGCAAGCCGATGGAAAATATAGACCGTACTATGGTTACATTGGATTCGTGGGGCGGCTATCCCGACAGCACTTTCTTTGATGGGAATATCTTCTATACTCCCGAAGTCAGCCGGTTTACAACTACCGAGTCCACTCATAATTTCTTCAGAGGGAATTACTATTTGGGGGAATTCAAGAATTTGCCTGAGGACAGTGAGATGCGTCAGGCCTCGGATATTTATCGTGATAAGGTGGTGAGCGTGGACGAGAATGGTTATCGGGGATTGGCTTTGCTGATGGATACTTTGGAGGTCGCCGGTACAAAAGGTGTTTTTGTGAACAAAGAAAAGGTGAAGACTTTTCTATTGTTGGGAAGGTGAAGAGGTGTAAAAAGGACAACGCTCTTGTCTGGTTTCTGAGGATGAATGTCAAAACGTGGATAATGCTGTCGTTTCGTTCGTAGGGGCGAGGTTCGCTCGCCCGAAAACAGTTTATTTTGTGTCTTCGGGCAGGCAAACCCTGCCCCTACAACTGACGATTGGATAGACTGGTTTAGTTTTGACCCTCACTCGATTGAACAGAGTATTTTCCGCCCTCAAATAAAGTAGTTTCACACCGTATGAAACACACCGCACGTGTGAGAAAGAAGCAAAGGAGGCTTTTATCGATTTGTATAGGGGAAAATGCACAAAGTGATGCGCTTTTTGGCAAAAGCGAGAGATGTGCTCTCACCTTTCGGCTCATCTCTCACCCCTATCTCTCACCCCTGAAAACCTTTATATATCGAACTTTTAGGGGTATGGGTGAGAGGGTGAGAGATAAAAATGAATAATTACTTTGAAAGCTGAAGAGATAGAATTTTTCTAATTATAAAAAGAAAGATTGTGTTTATGAAGCATGAATAGTTTTTTTGCTATCTTTGTCTGTCTCCATGCAGTCAATCGCTTTTCGAGATATCAAGGAATGAAGGAAAAACCTTAAATAGAATAAAATGAGGAAGCAATCTTTTTGTTGGATGGCAATAGCTGTACTATTGTGTTCATGCGGCGGTAAAACGACTCGCCAGGAAGTGGAGGATGAAATCATTTCGCCTCGTATGATTGATTTGTCAGAGGTGAGATATTCGGATACTCCGCAGTTGTTATCTGCCTTTGTCGACAGTATCGAGTATATTCGAATATCAGATACTCTGTTGATACCTGATTTGCGGAAAGTGCATCTGGCAGAAGATGCTAAAGGGAATGTGTACTTGGACTTCGATAAAATATATAAATATACTGCTGACGGGCGGTTCGTCCAGTCTTTATTCAAGATAGGAGAGGGGCCCGGTGAAGTGAATGCCAAATATGAACCCGGTATTTATAATATGTGTGAGCATACTGTTTGGGTGCAGAAATATGGAGAGCAATATAGTAAATATACGTTAGACGGTGAGTTTGTAGGAAGCATGAATCGTAAAACAGGGATAACTAATTTTAATCTGCTTGCCTGTTGGAATAATGGTGAACTCTTTCGTTATGAAAGCGATATGAATCCTCAGAAAGGAGATGTCGTAAACTTGGACAGCGCTTACTTTTTCAAGGTAAGAGATAAAAATGGGAAAATAGTTTATCAGCTTCCCAATTATCATTTTGATATAAAGGCTACCTCGCCGGGGCATGGTACTATCCTTACGTTGGGAGGGCCTATTGATTATGGGGAAATAAGTAAATCGCTTTTCTGGGTGAAGCCGATTCATGTAGATACCGTTTATTGTACAACGGATTGGACAGACGTCCGCCCTTATTATATCATACGGAAAAACGATAAGGCGGCAGATTATAAATGGTATGTGCGGATGCAGGTGGGGGACCTCACGCGGGAGGATGCCGGAAAGGAACAGCTGGCGAGTGTCTGTGCATTTCAGTCGGGAATGTTGTTTGGATACTTATTTGACAGACAACAGTTCGGAGTGGGATTTTGTCAGGCAAACGGTAAGGCCGGAGCGGTCTCTAAAGTCTTTAAGAATGATGTCGACGGGTATTGTCCGTCGCTTGATATGTGGCAGGCTATGGGATATAAGATGCTCTACCCCAGGAATGGCTATTTGTATCTGTTGGTTGATGCTTTCAAGTTCTTTGAAGAAGGAGCGAAGTCTCCTTTTGCCGACCTGACGGAAGATAGTAATCCGGTGTTGGTCAAGCTGAAGTTAAAATAATCAGAAAGCGGTGACTGCAGATATTCAATGTATCGTGTATCTGCTGTCACCGCTTCCGGTCTATTGGTGTATTATCTGTTTTTATACATCCTTTCGTAATACTTCTGATAGTCACCGCTGGTTACATCTTCCACCCAAGCTTGGTTCTCCAGATACCATTGGATGGTTTTCACGATGCCCACTTCAAATTTTGTTTCAGGATACCAGCCCAGTTCCTTTGTAATCTTTTCGGGGTCGATGGCATAACGCTGGTCATGTCCCAAACGGTCTTTGACGAACGTAATCAGTGATTCGTTTATCCAGTCAATGCTGATTTCGCCGTTCTCTTTCCGTTCCTTCTTTTTTAATACCTTGCGATATTCCGGATTTTCGGTCATCATTTGATGGATAGTGGCGATGGTAAGCTTGACTATTTCTATATTTTGCTTTTCATTGTGCCCGCCTACATTGTAAACTTCTCCGTTGCGTCCTTGGCGTACTACCAAATCGATGGCTTTGCAATGGTCTTCCACATACAGCCAGTCACGCACGTTGCTGCCGTCACCGTAAACGGGAAGCTTCTTGCCTTCCAGAATATTCTTGATGATAAGCGGAATCAGTTTCTCGGGAAAATGGTAAGGGCCGTAGTTGTTGGAACAACGGGTGATGGTGACAGGCATTTTGTATGTATCACGATATGCCATCACAATCATGTCGGCACTTGTCTTTGAGGCACTGTAAGGGCTGTGAGGGCAAAGAGGTGTCTCTTCTGTAAAGAAACCTTCGGCTCCCAGGCTGCCATATACTTCGTCGGTAGACACCTGATGATAGCGTACGTCTTTGCGCCAAGTGGGATAACCGTATTCGTCTTTACCGGTCACCCATGCACGGCGGGCGGCATCCAGCAGGTTTTGTGTGCCAAGGATGTTGGTCTGTAAAAACAGTTGCGGGTTCTCAATGCTGCGGTCCACGTGGCTCTCGGCGGCAAAGTTCACCACATAATCAAACTTATATTCAGCAAAGAGCTGGTCGGCAAGTGCTTGGTCGCAGATATCTCCTTTTACAAAGAAGCAACGTTCATTATCAATGTCAGATGCAATGGTTCCCAGATTTCCGGCGTAGGTCAGGGCGTCAAGGACAACGACCTTGATATCGTCATGCTTGGCCAAAATGTACTTTAAATAGTTGGCGCCGATGAATCCGGCAGCTCCTGTAACGAGATAAGTCTTCATATTTCTTAGTTTTTACTGTTTTAGTGGTGCAAAGTTCGGAAAGATTTTCTTACTATCCAACTTATTCTGCCAATTCTATTACTTCTAAATCTTTAAATTCTCCTTGGTCTATTACAAAACGCACTAATGTGCGAACGGTGTGGAAACCCGATTTGCCGGCTGCTCCCGGATTGATGTGCAGCAGGCCGAGGGTCTTGTCATATTTCACCTTCAGAATGTGGGAGTGTCCGCTGATGAATAACTTTGGCGGCCTTACAAACAGGCTGCCGCGGATGGATGGGTCGTAATTGCCCGGATAACCGCCGATGTGCTTCATCAGTACTTCTGCACCGTCGACAGTAAAACGATTTATCTGCGGATAAAGTTTACGGATTTCTTGTCCGTCGATATTGCCGTATACGGCACGAAAGGGTCGGAAGGCCGCTAAGCGTTCGGCAACTTCCACTGAGCCGATGTCGCCTGCATGCCAAATCTCGTCACATTCCTCAAAGTATTTTAAATATTTATCGTCCCAATATGAATGAGTATCCGATAATAATCCAATTCTAGTCATCGTTTGTTTGTTTATTATCAACAAAGGTACTATATTTGACACAAATCTTAGCATAATATGGAGAGCAAATATCATTATTTTAAACGTGATATCAGTTGGTTATCATTTAATCATCGGGTATTGCTGGAAGCCGATGATGATTCCCTTCCGTTGTATGAGCGAATAAATTTTGTTTCGATATATTCTTCCAATCTCGAAGAGTTCTATAAAATACGTGTGGCAGAGCATAAGGCAATTGCATCGGGCGGCCATAGTGATGATGTTACTCAGGAAGAGGCAAAACATCTTATTCATCAGATTACCGAGGTGGTGAATGAGCAGATGGAGGACCGTATTCGTATTTATGAACGTAAGTTGATTCCCGCTTTGCGTGAGCAGCAGCATGTGGTGTTTTATCAGAGTAAGCAGGAAGTGGAACCCGTGCATACGGAGTTTATCAGGAATTTCTTTAAGGAGGAGATTTTTCCTTATCTGCAACCTGTGCCTGTGTGCAAGAACCGTATTAAGACTTTTTTACGTGATAACCGCCTTTATCTTTCGGTGCGTGTCATCCGTCGTGACACCGGCGAGAAGGAATACTATATCATTAAATTGCCTTATAGTAAAGTGCCCCGTTTCATCGAGCTTCCCCGAGTGGGTGATTATTTCTATCTGATGTATATGGAGGATATCATCAAGGCAAATATCGACCGTATGTTTCCCGGCTATGAGTTGGATTGCAGTTATTGTTGCAAGATTTCGCGTGATGCCGATATTTTTGTCGACGATGCCGAAAGTGCTGAAAAGATGGTGGAGCAACTGAAAAAGAAGGTGAAGAAGCGCAAGATAGGGGCGGTATGTCGTTTTGTGTATGACCGCAAGATGCCTGCCGATTATCTGGAATTCCTTGTGGATGCGTTTGGCATCAACCGTGATGAGTTGGTTCCGGGTGACAAGCATCTTAACCTTGAAGACTTGTCGCATTTGCCCAATCCTAATCGTGACAGTGAGGCGCCAGTCAAGCCGGTACCTATGAAACTGAATTATCTGGATGAAAAAGAATCCATCTTCCGATATGTCAATAAGCGTGATTTGCTGTTGCATTTCCCCTATCATTCGTTCGACCATTTTATTCATTTCCTTTACGAAGCGGTGCATGACCCTTCCTGCAAGGAGATTATGATTACCCAATACCGGGTGGCAGAAAACTCGGAGGTCATCAATACGCTGATAGCTGCTGCACAGAACGGCAAGCAAGTGACTGTCTTTGTGGAGCTGAAGGCACGTTTTGATGAAGAAAACAATTTGGCTACGGCCGAGCTGATGGAGAAAGCGGGGATACACATTATATATAGTATCCCGGGATTGAAAGTGCATGCAAAGGTGGCATTGGTGCTCCGTCGCAACAAGGAAGGAAAGCAAGTGCGCAGCTATGCTTATATCAGTACGGGTAATTTCAATGAGAAAACGGCAACGGTATATGCCGATTCGGGCTTGTTTACTTCGAATGAAGTAATTGTCAATGACTTGCATACACTTTTCCGTGTGTTGCGTAAGGAGGTGACTGAACCGAAATTCAAACGTCTGCTGGTGGCACGGTTCAACCTGCTGCCGGAGTTGCGCAGACGGATTGGTTATGAAATAAATATGGCAAAAGCCGGGAAGGAGGCACATATCATTCTGAAAATGAACGCGCTGCAAGACCCGGCTATGATTGGTGAACTTTATAAGGCGAGTGAAGCGGGTGTAAAGATTGATTTGATAGTCCGCGGCATCTGTTGTTTGATACCCAATCAAGCATACAGCAAGAACATCCGCATCACCCGCATTGTAGACAGTTTCTTGGAACATGCCCGTATCTGGTACTTCCTGAACGGTGGAAAACCGCTTCTTTTCATGGGGTCGCCAGACTGGATGAGGCGTAATCTGTATCGACGGATAGAGGCGGTGACTCCTGTCATGGACGGAGGGTTGAAACAGGAGATGATTGATATGCTTCATATCCAGTTGAGGGATAACCAAAAGGCAGGATGGGTGGACGAGAACTTAAAGAATGTGCTGAAAAAGAATCCGAATGAAGAACCGGTGCGCGCCCAATATGCATTTTATGAGTATCTGAAGGAGAAGAATGAGCGTAATCAGTCATAACTTAATGGATTCTTCATTTGTGGCGCATAGCGACAGCGTGGGTCTGGAAAATCCCAACAGTCGTTTCCATAAGCTTTGATGATATCGCTCCAACAACGGTTCTGATAGTTGTAGCAATCTTCAAAAAAACTGCATGTTTTGCAATGGCTTTGTTCGCTTATGTCCTGACGTGATAGAGAACAGAGGTGTATAGCTTGAGGCGAGTTCCATGCTTCTATCAAGCTTTGTGTGGTTACATCACCGATAATGAAGTGTGGATTCCAATATAACTGTTCACAGATTGTTACTTTTCCATCAGGCAATATAAACATGTGAGTAGTTAGTGCAGAGCATTCGCTTCCTTTAAAATAACGGCTTCCACCCCAAGTGTTTAGATATTCTTTTTCTAATGGAGCATAGCCTAAGATAATAGGGAATGGGGCGTTAGCAATAAGTGGATACAATCCTTTGAAGGTTTCAATAATCTGTGTTTTAGATGCTTTCAACTTTGAGAAATCTTTATATGCTTTATTTGTTGAATTGCTTGCAGGTATAATACGCCAATTCTTGATATGTTTTAACGTAGAGAGTTTGTGTAATAGCTCAGTCAAGGTCATAATATTGCAATTATATCGGGTAAGCACAGATGAAAGTTGATAGTTAAAACCGCTGTTGTCTAATAGCTTTAGACCGATAAACACCTCTTCTATGTACTGCTTGTTTACCCCTACTGAAGCTTTTAATATTTCAGAATTGTAAGCATCTAATGAAAATTGTATTATTCCTTGATAATTTGTCTCTTTTAAATCTTGTAATAGTTTATCTGTCGCAGGCATTTTGGTTGATATGTATTCTGGGGCGATATTCCGTTTCACTAGTTCTTTTAGAATAATTTTCCAGTCTTTATGCAGGAATATTTCACCACCAATCAAATTAACTTGTTGTACTTGCATATTTGAGGCTTCTTTTATCAGTTCTATGATGCGCGAGGTGGTAAGAGGTGATTTAATAAATGTTGATGTATCGGCATAGCAGTATTTACAATGAGTGACACATTTGTTTGTTAACATAAATGTAACTAAAAGAGGCCCTGAGTAAAGCTTTCTGGTAGTGAGGTCTAGTTTTTCCCAGGCAAAAGATTGGACATTTAACTGATCAAAGTGCAAATCTTTACCAGCTTTTTCAGCCTCAATCAATACTCTCTTAGGAAAATAAATTTCTCCTTGTTGCGAAGAAGTGTAAATAGGTGTCGGATTATTAATGTATCCCGACACCCATTTTGTTATTTCTTCCGTACTCCGACCGAAAAAATGACTAAGCATATCCAATTCTTTTAATTTCTCATGAAGGGATGAGGTGTAGTTGTCAATGTTCTCTTTTAGTTCCAGATTCTCTAGCTTTAAGGTCTCATTTTGTTGTTGCAGTTCTTGTAAAGTGGTTTGTTGTTCTTTCCACGATGTCAATACCTCTTTGTTATCTTCCATTTGCAGTACTAACTCTTTCATACGTGTTTCATTGCGGTTTATTGTCTCTTCATTCATGTGTATTTTGACCGTGGCAAACCTTATTTCCTTTTCTTTTTCTGATAGTTCTTTCTTTTGACGGATTATTTTCTGTTGATAATAGTAAATAGTGGCTGCTATAATGCACAGCAATACTATGAAAACAATCAGCGCATTGCGCATCGTTTCTTCCTTTTCTATTTTTAATTTGTTTTTCTCATTGATTATTTTTTGCTGGTTGTATTTTTCCTGCATTTCTATCAATGCTTTGTTGCGTTCTATTTTTGTTATAGAATCTTGGTAAAGCCATAATTTTTCGCTGTATTTTACAGCTTTTTTGTAGTCTTTTTTTTCATTACTTAAATAATATAATGCTTGGAATGCACTACGAGCCGTATAAATATTAGAAGATTTGGAGGCTTCATTTAAATAATAATGTGCTGAATCATACTGATGCAAAAGGCGGTAAGTATAACCTAAACCAAGTATATTTTGATCTGTTTTATTTAGGATAACAGATTTTTGTGCGTAATGGAGGGCTTTTTCATAATTTTTTTTTCTAATAAGCATTATATTAATTTCATTCATTGCATAAGCTAATGGGCGAGGAAGATTATATTCTTCACTAATTTCTATTGCTTTTTTATAAAATTCTATAGACTTATCATTTTCTTCTTTTATAGAATATACTCTTCCAAAGTTTATATAAGAATCAGCTATATATTCTTGAAAATTTGATAATAGAGCATAGTGTTGTGCCTTTTTAAAGTATTCTAATGCATAATTATGTAAATTACGATATGCATATATATATCCTACATCAGTGTTTATTCGATATGCCAATTGATAATCTTCTGTTTTTTGAATCTCTTCATCTGCTTCTAAAAAGTATTTTAATGCTTTTTCAGAATCATATTCTTCTCCATATAGCACACCTTTATAATATAATACCATTGCTCTTCTCTGTGCATTGTCCTTCTTTATGAAATAATCGTATGCTATATTAATCAAGGAGTCCGATTGTTTTATATCATTTTTGTATTTAGCTTGTGTCATCAGCAATGTCCATGTGGCATTCTGTAATTTGCTTGATGCAGGTAGTGCTTGCATATCTTGCAATATATGTAATGCACTATCAGGAAACTCATACATAACTGTTTCAGCTTGTATTAAGTTTGCCGATAACGAAGTGGTTGCATCCCCTTTTGGATGACAAGCTGATAAACAGCTAATGACAATAAGAAGTAGTAAAATGGGATATGTCTTTTTCATTGTATTCATTTTATATGATAGTGCTTTACAAAAGTAAGAAATAAATATTGGAATAGAAATTAAATTGAATAAAAGTGATAAAATTCTTATTTGTAAACGACTGTTAAAATGGAATATTCTTTTGTCTAGTCTTATATGGCTGGACTGAATGGGGATATATTTGCTGACGTTATCAATATTATTAATTTTTAAATCTAAAATTATGACTAAAGAAATTAATGAAGAGTTGAAAAAAGCTCTTGCTTCATCTCTAAATGATGAAGTTTTAAACAGTGATGAACTGAATGCTACTGAGGGAGGACATAATATATCTCTTGGTCGTTGTGGCGATAATACTGGAAATTGTGTTCGAGGCTGTGCCTGTACTATTAAAGAAACAGAATCGGATTCCACTATTGAAGAACCTTAATAATGCTAATTAGTAGTCTTTAAGTGGTTAATGAAAGGGTATTTAATGATATATTTGGATACCCTTTTTTTATATATTATTGTAATATTATGAAAGAAAGTCGATATAATTATTTTGTAAAAGACGGTAATCAAATTATTTGTCTAAATGGTATAAGTGGAAATGTTTTTACTATCTCTATAGATGCTTATCATGTGTTGAAGGAATTGTTGTTGCGTCCTAATGATGTAAGTAATGACTCTGAACTAATTCAACTGTTATATACAATGAAGTTTTTAATTGATGATGAATTTCAAGAAATAGACTATCTTAAACAGTTGTATAAAAAAGCAATTCGAAGTGATTGTTATGACTTAACAATAAATCCAACTCAGGAATGTAATTTTAGATGTTGGTATTGTTATGAAAAGCATAATGAGGGGTACATGACACCTGCCACAATGAAAAATGTAGAGAAGTTTATAGATAAAGTAATGAATCGTAATGATATAAATGCCTTGCAACTCAATTGGTTTGGTGGAGAGCCACTTTTATATTTTGATGAAGTGCTTTACCCATTAGCAATGTATACAAAAGAAAAAGCCAACGAATATAATAAAAAATATTATGGCTCTATGACGACAAATGGTTATCATCTTGATACTCGTATTATAGCGAAATGTAAAGACATAGAGCTAAAATTATTACAAATAACTTTGGATGGAAATCGTGAGTTACATAATAAAACAAGAAATAATAATGGAGCACCTTCTTTTGATAAAATTCTGAATAATGTTATAGAGTATTGTTCTTTTGATTCAGAAAATAAAGTTATATTGCGAATTAATTATACGAATGAAGTTATCGAAACTGGTTTAAAAGATGTTTTTGCTTCAATACCAGTTTCTGTACGTTCGCAAATTAATATAAATTTTCAAAGAGTATGGCAAACTATAGGTACTAGCAAGTCTCCTGAAGCCTTATTGGATAATATAAAGTATACGGAAAAATTAGGATTTCCATTAACTCATAATAGTTCTTTTGCTTTATTTAGAGGAAAACTTTGTTATGCTGATTCTTTAAATTATGCTAATATCAATTATGATGGGAATGTTTATAGATGCACGGCCAATGAATATAGCCTACAAAATAGGTTAGGCTATCTTAATGATAAAGGTGATATTGTATGGGTAAAGAAAGATATAATGGATAAAGTGGATGAGAAAACAACATTTGATAATGAGATGTGCTTGAAGTGCAAAAATTTAGCGATATGTGGAGGACTCTGTTTTAATCATCGTTTGGAACATCTTATTTCACCTCATAAGTATTCTTGTGTGAAGGCAAAATTAGATACGGGAGTTGATACTTTTGTTAAAGAGTATTATAACTTCTATCTTAAAAAGCGTAGTGAAACAAAATAATTGAGTGCTATGGGAAAATGGTTATGTATCTTCTTCTTTTTATCCTTAACTTTGCTGGTTAATGGACAGACTATCACCGGCAAGGTAGTAGATGAACAACAGAATCCTATGCAATATGCTAATATTGTGTTGCTCTCTATGCCGGATTCAACTTTTATACAAGGAACTATTAGTGACCCAAACGGAGTATTTAAGATTGTATCGGACGGTAATAAAGGATTATTGAGAATTTCGTCTGTGGGATATGTTACTTTATACAAATCTTGCAATGATGAAAACTTGGGAATCATTCAGCTGACTTCGGATGCACAAATGCTAGGCGAGGTAGTGGTAAAAGGTGATTTGCCACAAACCCGATTAAAAGGCAGTTCTATGCTGACGGGAGTAGCGGGAACCATTTTAGAGAAAGCCGGTACTGCGGAAAATTTGCTTGATAAGATTCCCGGAGTTTCTGCAGGCAATGGAAATGTGAAAGTCTTTGGACGTGGAACGCCTGAGGTTTATATTAATGGGCGCAAGGTTCAGGATAGTTCGGAACTTGATAAACTTGCTTCGGACAATATTCAGTCTGTAGAAGTAATCAACAATCCCGGTGCACGTTATAAGGCATCGGTTAAGGCAGTAATACGTATTACTACTAAGAAAGCGGTGGGGGATGGTTTAGGAATTTATAATCGGTTCAACACTACTTATAAATATGGGTGGTCGGTACTTGACCAGTTTAATTTCAACTATCGCAAGAACGGATTCGATTTGAGTGGAATGCTATATGGAGCTAATGGGCATAGTGAGCAGAACAAGACCGTAGTTCAACGTACTTATTTGGATAAACAATGGAACCAGTTTTCGGATATAACCAACCGTACTAACTCTCAACAAATCTCAGCTATGCTTTCGTTGAATTATCAATTTAACAAAGATCATGTATTGGGAATGCGTTATGATTACGACCGGAAGCCTAAAGATCATTGGAAATTCGGTATGCCCACTACTGTGTATCAAGATAATGAATTATATGAAGAATCTGCCAACAATAGTATTCAGGATACTCGCTCTACCAATCATAGGACTAATTTCTACTATAATGGGAAAGTGGGTGAGTGGAATATTGATTTCAATGCCGACGGTGTATGGGATGAAAGTAAAAATCCTGCAGTCAGTATAGAGATAAATGAAACTGACGGTATCAAAGAGCAGCGTACAGTCACTACTTACAGTCAGATAAAAAACTCTCTTTATGCAGCCAAAGTGATTGTTTCTTATCCATTTGGGGAAGGTAACTTGGTTTTCGGAAGTGAATATTCACATACCAGCCGTATGAATAGGTATGCCAATGTTGAAGGTATTTTGGATAACGATGACAGCAATATTATAGAAGGTATTTGGGCTGCGTTTCTAGAGTATAACCGTTCTTTTGGCAGGGTTGATGTGCAAGCAGGAATACGCTATGAGAATGTACAGGCAGACTATTATGAATATAACAAGAAAGTGGACGAACAAAGTAAGGTATATAATAATGTATTTCCGTCATTGGCATTCTCTTTTCCTATAAATAAGGTACAGATGCAGTTGAGCTATGCTGCAGATATCAGTCGTCCCAGTTATGGGCAGTTGCGTGGTAATATTACTTATGGAAATCGTTATACCTATGAGAGTGGAAATCCCTTTTTGAAACCGACTATTTCTCATAGTCTGATATTGGGAAGTTCGTATAAATGGGCTTATTTTTCATTAGGCTATCAGCATATAAAAGATGGTATGATAAATCTTAGTAGTGCTTATTCCGAGAAGGATGCCACTATTGCTCTTTTATCTTGGATGAATGCCGATGATTATGATAAAATCTATGCCCAACTGTTTTTACAGCCTAAAATAGGTAAATGGTCTCCTCGATGGGGTGCAAGTATATTGAAACAATGGTATATGGCGGATACGCCCGAAGGAAAGCATAACTTTAATCATTCGTGTGCTGAGATTTCGTGGAAGAACAGTATTGAACTGCCTGCTGGAATCTTGTTGGGCGCAGATGCTTCATTTAGTACACGCGGTCACAATGAGAATGTGACAATAAATAAAATTAGTTGGGGCGTGAATCTAAGTCTGTATAAACAATTTATGAAAAAACGTTTTACCTGCTACTTGCAGGGAATAGATATTTTTAATACGCGGAGGGATAATGTCACGCTGTATAGTGGTATCCGAACTATGCAGTTGGATACCGAAACAAGACGGCGAATTGTCCTGACGGTGCGTTATGCCTTTAATAATACAAAGAGTAAGTATAGAGGGACGGGGGCCGGCAGTTTACAGAAGAGCCGTATGTAGATGATAGGAAAGTATGAAGATGCTTGAAACATAAAAGAAACAGTATCGAAATGCAAATATCGAGACTGTCTCTTTTAATTTGAAACCGGACTTTCCTTTTCAGCAATAAAAAGAGCCGTATTATTACTCAAAAGTAGAGTTTGATACAGCTCTCTATATTGGGTTGTTACAATCTGTAGCTTTTTAAAGTGCTCATTTTAGTTTTGAGCCTCTTGTTGGAAAGAGAGTATAGAGATACTTCTTATAATCATAAGTCGTATTTTTAGATTCCCAGTTTCAGCTTGACGAACTCTTTAATAAACTGCACAGTTCCGTCTATTCCCAATACCGACGAGTCAATGCATAGATGATAAGTCTCTGCAGCTCCCCATG
>ULMW01003410.1_pt1 | contig 25062 bp, 11 predicted proteins | sample 1951761 | NCBI WGS metagenome assembly ULMW01 (sample SAMEA4835561, study PRJEB28245) | human gut metagenome | biome: gut microbiome; material: fecal sample | place: Denmark | collected 2008 | reverse complement strand
TCAGCCCAAACTTCCTAAAGCGTTGAAAGGCGCAGTTAAAGTTAAGGAAGGTGAACCTACACAGTCTGTAGCTGACCAGGAAGCTATCAAAGCATTGTTCCCTAACACATACGGAATGCCGTTGATACAGTTCGTTGAAGGCGAAGCTGTTAATCTGCCTGCTATCAATGTAGGTGTAATTCTGTCCGGTGGACAGGCTCCCGGCGGACACAATGTGATTTCAGGTTTGTTCGACGGTATCAAGGCGCTGAACAAAGACAGTAAATTGTTTGGTTTCATCTTGGGCCCCGGTGGTTTGGTTGACCATAACTACATGGAGCTGACTGCTGATATCATTGACGAATACCGCAATACCGGTGGTTTTGATATTATCGGTTCGGGACGTACCAAACTGGAAAAAGAAGAACAGTTTGATAAAGGTTTGGAAATTATCAAAGAACTGGGCATTAAGGCATTGGTAATCATCGGTGGTGATGACTCTAACACCAACGCTTGCGTATTGGCAGAATATTATGCAGCCAAGAATTGTGGCGTACAGGTTATCGGTTGTCCGAAGACTATCGACGGTGACTTGAAGAACGAAATGATTGAAACTTCTTTCGGTTTCGATACTGCTTGTAAGACTTATGCCGAAGTTATCGGTAACATCCAGCGTGACTGTAACTCTGCACGTAAATACTGGCACTTCATTAAATTGATGGGACGTTCGGCTTCTCACATCGCTTTGGAATGTGCTTTGCAGGTTCAGCCTAACGTATGTATCATTTCTGAAGAAGTTGAAGCTAAAGATATGTCTTTGGATGATGTAGTAACTTACATCGCTCAGATTGTAGCCGACCGTGCTGCTCAGGGTAACAACTTCGGTACAGTATTGATTCCTGAAGGTTTGGTAGAGTTTATTCCTGCCATGAAGAGACTGATTGCTGAATTGAACGACTTCCTGGCTGCTAATGCTGCGGAATTTGCTTTGATTAAGAAATCTCATCAACGTGAATATATCATTTCTAAGTTGTCTAAAGAAAACTCGGCTATCTATGCTTCACTGCCCGAAGGTGTTGCCCGTCAGTTGTCATTAGACCGTGACCCACACGGAAACGTACAGGTATCATTGATTGAAACAGAAAAACTGTTGTCTGAAATGGTGGCTACTAAGTTGGCACAGTGGAAAGAAGAAGGCAAGTATGTTGGTAAGTTTGCTGCTCAGCACCACTTCTTCGGTTACGAAGGACGTTGCGCTGCTCCGTCAAACTTCGATGCTGACTATTGCTATTCATTGGGTTACACTGCATCTATGTTGATTGCTAACGGTAAGACCGGCTATATGTCTTCAGTTCGCAACACGACAGCTCCTGCAGCAGAATGGATTGCAGGTGGTGTGCCTATCACAATGATGATGAATATGGAACGTCGTCATGGCGAAATGAAACCGGTTATCCAGAAAGCCTTGGTGAAACTGGACGGTGCTCCTTTCAAGAAGTTCGCTTCACAGCGTGACAAGTGGGCTGCTGAAACAGACTATGTATATCCGGGTCCTATCCAGTACTTCGGTCCTACAGAAGTTTGTGACGAGCCGACTAAGACTCTGCAGTTGGAACAAGGTAAATAATTTATAGAAATATTAATACTGTAGGGGCGAGGTGTTTTCGCTCGAATACACTTTATGGTGTGTTTTCGGGGGAATTCAGTTCGCCCTTGCTTTAAATAATTCGGTATATATCAACACTAAATGAGTAAGCAACCGCCCATATCGGTGGTGAACAAACCACGCAAGACGACTTCCCGGAAATCTTCTTCTTCTCCGCGCAAACCGCGGAAAAAAGGTGCTTCGCCCCATAAAAAGAAGGTTATCAAGAAATGGGAAATTCCAACTTGGCTTTATTATATCCTGATGGGGGTGATTACCGTTGTGTTTTTAAGTGCTTTCTTCTATTTCTTTATCCGTCCTTATTCTTACCGTTGGAAACCTTGTTATGGTTTGAAAGCATACGGTGTGTGTATGCCGGCCGGTTTTCATATTCATGGTATTGATATATCCCATTATCAGGGAAATATTGACTGGCAACGGCTGACGCAGACCCGCCAAAGTCAATTCCCTATTCATTTCATCTTTATGAAAGCTTCCGAAGGCGGAGATTATGGCGATCGTGTTTTTCAGGAAAATTTTGATTCAGCCAAGGTTTATGGGTTTATTCGAGGGGCTTATCATTTCTATAATCCGAAAACAGATCCGGTTCGTCAAGCTGATTTCTTTATCAATTCCGTAAAGCTGGATGCGGGTGATTTGCCTCCCGTACTCGATATTGAAAAACGTGGAGATGACGCCCGAACTCTTCGTCGGGATTTAAAAATATGGCTGGATAGAATAGAGAGACATTATAAAGTGAAGCCTATTCTTTACACTTCTTATAAATTCAAGACTCGTTACCTCAATGATTCTATATTTGATTCTTATCCTTATTGGATTGCTCATTATTATGTCGATTCGGTGGAATATAAAGGTAATTGGAAATTCTGGCAGCATACAGATGTGGGTACACTTCCCGGTATTAGGGAAAAAGTAGATTTGAACATATTCAATGGCTCACTGGAGGAATTGAAATGCATGACTATTCGTTGAGGCATCTCATAAAAGAATGTGGCATTTGTTCGATTTTACGTAAAGTGTCCGTTTTCGGACATTGGCTTTAAATGTATCGTTTTGATTATCAAAACGATATTGCTGTGGCACATACTTTGTTTTGAGAAAGTGAATCAATTATGTGCATATTATGATAAGAAAGTATTTTAATCAAGCTCTTCACTTAATCAGGCAGAATCCATTGTTCAGTGGTTTCTATATACTTGGAACCGGATTAGCCATATCGATGGTCATGTTATTAGTCGTTATCTATTATATAAAGGTAGCAGGGATTTATCCGGAAACTAATCGTTCGCGGATGATGGTCATATCGGATGTGCATATGCAGAATGTCGATGATCCCAGTTCTAATTCGACCGGTTTGATAGCCTACCATATAGTGAAAGACTTTTTTTATAATCTGAAAGGTACAGAGGCTGTTTCGGCTATAGGAACTTATGTGGCAGGAGATGGTTATGCTCAGTTGCCTTCTTCCAAACATCGCATACCGGTCGTACAAAAAGCAGTGGATGTTGCCTTTTGGAAGGTTTTCGACTTTCACTTTATAGATGGAGTTCCGTTTAGCGAATCCGATTTTGCCAGCGGCATTCATCACATTGTCATTTCAGAGGAAGTGGCGCAACGGATTTTTAATACTTCGAAGGTTGTGGGAAAGTATCTTACGATAGATTTTGTGGAGTACAAAATATGCGGAGTAGTCAAGACACCCAGTTATGCCACGGAACTGAGTTATGCACAGGTATGGATTCCATATACTTGTTTTCCAGGGTATGATAAGTATAATCAATACGATGCGCTAGGTGCTTATGAAGTAGTCATCTTGGCACATTCGTCTTCTGATTTTGGTGGCATAAAAGCCCAAGTCGATGAATTTACCCGAAAGTTTAATGCTATTTCTCATGATGGTTATAAACTGCTTTGGCACGGACAGCCTTACGCTTACTGGAAAACATTATTCCGTGTGGACTCTATGACGGATTTGGATTTTATGAAGATTTTCCGTCAGATAGGGGTTATTCTGCTGATGCTGTTGTTAGTGCCGGCATTGAACTTATCAGGTATGATATCGGGACGGATGGAAAAACGTTTGCCCGAGATAGGAGTGAGAAAAGCATTTGGAGCAACGTCTCATGTATTGTTTTCACAAATAATCTGGGAGAATCTAATCTTGACTGTTATTGGCGGTTGTTTGGGGTTGGTTATATCTTATGGGATGGTGCTATTGTCTAAAAATTGGTTGCTTACTTTGCTGGACGACAACGTAGCGGCATTACCTGATGGGGTAAGCGTGAGCATAACTCCCCAAATGCTGTTCAATCCTGTTCTGTTTATAGTGACCTTCCTGATATGTGTGGTGATAAATTTGCTTTCAGCCGTTATCCCGGCGTATCTTTCTCTGCGAAAAGATATTGTGTATTCCATTAATAAACAAAAATAAGAGGTTATGTTGCATCATATATTTAGAAACCTTTGGAACTCGCGTAAGCGTAATGTATGGATATTGTTGGAGTTGATTGTCATTACCATTGTATGCTGGATGGTGGTCGATCCTTTATTTGTTATTTTCTATAACAAGTCGATTCCTGACGGATATGAGGCGGACGGATTGTACAGGCTTCAGCTTTCTGTGGTTCCTTCCGATGAAGAGATCCGCCCGGAAGATTTCCGGCAATTGATGGAACGGCTCCGAAGCCATGAACAAATCGAGTCGGCTACTTATGTACTCAATAACCATTATCCTTGTTCGCGTGGAAACAGTTTCAATAATCTTACTTTGGATACAATGAGTGTCCGTGTCGCCTTTATGAATTTTGTTCCGCACACCGATTTCTTTCAAACCTGGCGCATACGTTCGGCTAAAGACGGTACGTGGGAAAGCCTTGAAAATGCCGAATATACAGTGAACAGTATCTTGATGACTTCAGATGCCGCCGCTTGCCTTTCGCCCGATAAAGATTTGACCGGAGGTGTGGTTTATGTGAGAGATAGTATTCCTCTGAAGGTAGTGGCATTGATGCAACCGGTCAAAATGAAAAATTGTATGCAGCCTTATTATCTCCGTCTCAATGCACATACCGACGGCATTCCGTCATGGGCTTACGATGGAGGCTTGATTGTCTTTGCCCGTACAAAACCCGGAGTAGTGGAAACTCGCTTCATAGAGGAATTTATTCCTTGGATGGAAGAGTATTTGGCAGTGGGAAGATTGTTTGTCAGCAAGATTGAACCTTTCAGTAAAGTACGTGAACAGAGTGACCTGAAAGAGGGGGCTACCAGTGAGATTCGTATTAAATATGCCCTTTGTTATTTTTTTCTGGTGAACTTGTTTTTAGGGGTCAGCGGGACATTTTGGTTGAGTACCCGTACACGTCGGGAGGAAATGGGAGTAAGGCTGTCTTATGGGGCATCTCCCAGACGTATTCGTCTTTTATTGTTGGGTGAAGCCGGTGTGTTGACCACAATAGCAGTACTGATAGGTTGTCTTTTTTATTTCCAATGGGTGCTGAAAGATGGATTTTATGTGTTGTCGAGTATGGCACCTAGTGATAATATGCGTTATATTACTAATCATTTTGCAATTCATTTTTTGATAGTGTCGGTGATTGTGTATCTTGTTATGATGGCGGTAACATGGATTGGGGTATGGATACCGGCTTATAATATCAGTAAAATATCTCCTGTGGAAGCACTGAAAGATGAATAATGTTTTTATATTTGCCGTATGAATGTAGTAATGAATATATTGTGGATTGTTTTGGGCGGGCTGTTTATTTGCATCGAATACATTATATCCAGCCTATTGTTGATGGTTACCATTGTCGGTATTCCTTTTGGTTTACAGACTTTGAAGCTGTCTGTTCTGGCACTCTGTCCGTTTGGTATGCAAGTGCGTAGCTGTCCCGGCGGTGACGGTTGTTTGAGTGTTTTAATGAATATACTTTGGATATTGGTAGGAGGTATCTGGATAAGTTTGTCCCATTTGGCTTTCGGACTGTTATTATGCATCACCATTATCGGTATTCCATTTGGTTTGCAACATTTCAAGTTAGCAGGATTGGCACTTACTCCTTTCGGAAAAGAGATAGTTTAAGTCGTGCTGTCATAGAAAAAGTGTGTCAAAATGTGAATAATACTGTCGTTAAGTTCGTAGGGGCGAGGTTCGCTCGCCCGAAAACAGTTTGCTTTGTGTCTTCGGGCAGGCAAACCCTGCCCCTACAGCTGACGATGGGATAGACCGGTTTAGTTTTGGCACACTCCCTTTTTCTATGAATGTTATTTTTCTCTGTTATGATAGATTAATATCCGGGATTCTGTTTGATATTCGGATTCTTATCAAGTACATCAGTTTGAGAGAATGGTAAATAACGGTTCTTCGGAGCAAACTTACGTGGTTCAATTGTTGCTGTTCCTGTAACTTCTGCACGTTTGTAAGGATCGGTTTCACTATAATTGATAGTACCGGTAATACGTTTTAAATCACCGTTCATTAAAGTTTCTGCCAACATCTTGCCACTGGCATCTTTCCAACGCAGGATATCTGCACGGCGCAAACCTTCACCTGCAAATTCTACGCAACGCTCACGACGGATTAACTCACGTAATTTATCCTGAGTGTCATATTTTGTTCTGACTACTTTAGGCATACCTACGCGTTCACGAATCTGGTCGATATAGTTGTACACCTGGTCTGATGGGCCGTTTAATTCGTTTTCGGCTTCTGCCCAACTTAACAGTACTTCTGCATAACGGAATACGATAACACAGGCAGCAGAGTTCTCCGGATTTGAATACTGCTCATACGGATCAAGGTATTTAGCCCATGTTAAAGCTGTTTTTGAGGCATTGTCCGTGTAGGTAGGAAAGTTTTTGTTCTTTGAACCATCAGCCAATTTCTCATCCAATGTATTCAATATCTTTCCTCTCCATTCTTGTCCGGGATAAAGGATACTCATATCCATACGCGGGTCACGATTGGCAAAAGGATGTTTGGCATCATAATAGTCTGCAGCTTCTTCTTTTGTCAAGCCATTGTCCATTTCATACATGTCGACCAAGTTCTGTGTGGGAACAATTGAAGACCATCCTGCATCCTCATTATTATACATGTGACCAATAAGGTCTAACGCAAAGACATTTTCAAGACGTTGATCTGCCAATATGATTTCTTTAGAATCTATACCTGTCAGTTTGAATAAGTTTTCATAATCGGAATCCAATTCGTATTGTTTTAAATCGATAATAGCCTGAGCTGCATCTTTTGCTTTCTGCCAGTCACCGTAATACAGTGCTTCGCGCATTTTGGTAGCCAGAACAGCTCCTTTGGCAATACGTCCGCGTGCTGCCGGAGTGGTGTTGATGGCTGTAAGTGCATCGTCCAAGTCCTGTGCAATTTGTTCGCGTACTTCTGCTTCCGTATTACGCGGTACCTGTGCTTCTTCGGCCGTAGTATAAGAACCGATAATGGGTACACCGCCATACCACCAGTTCATAATGAAATAGCTATAGGCACGGATGGCTTTGGCTTCGGCAATCAGCTCTTCTTTTTTGCCCGCAGTGGTGAATTCTACATTGTCGATGTTTTCTAACACTGTATTGCAACGGCGGATAATGGCAAAGTCATAGAAAGAAGCACCGGTTGTTCCACTTGATAAAGAACCGTCGCCCCAAGGACGCCATCCTTCCCATGTGAAGTTGTTATATCCTATATCGGAACCGCAGTCTAAATATAGAAGGGCGTAGGGATCTAATAATCCATTGTAGCAACCTACTACAAAACTCTCGGCGTCAATCTCTGTTTTCCAGGTTGTTGCAGGAGAAAGGGCATCTTTCGGAGCCGTATCCAGAAAATCTGAACATGAAGCAGAAAGCAATGCGATACCTGCTAATAAATATGTTGATAAACGTTTCATATTGTTCTATATTAATTAATTGATTATAAAAGGTTTAGAATGTAATGTTAACTCCGAATGAATGTGTCTTATTCAAAGGATAACTGGACAGACGTTCACTGACTGTTTCCGGGTCTACATTAATTGGCATATCGTCAAATGTCAGCAAGTTTTCTGCTGAATAGTATACACGCAGATTTTGAATACCCCATTTTTCTAACCAATTTTTAGGGAATGTATAGCCTAACTGAATGGTTTTCATGCGGAGATAGCTTGTGTCCATAATCCAGAAATCAGAAAGTACATTAGATGCTTCACTTGGTGATACACGAGCTTCAGCTACGCGTGGCATGCTTGCATTTTTGTTTTCGGGTGTCCAGCTATCCAGCCAAGCAGTTGACGGATGTCCCGCACTACCGGAGAATTCACCGAATGCTTCTTTGGTAAATGCATATCCTACACCGGCTGCACCATTGAAGTTCATTGATAAGTCTACGTTCTTATAACCGACATTAATATTGAAGCCAAATGTGAATTTCGGGTCTTTGGTTCTATAAAGCTCACGGTCATCTGCTGAAATCTTACCGTCACCGTTTGCATCTACATAACGTAAGTCACCTGCTTTGAAATCTTGTCCGAAAGGATATCCGTCCATAGCAGAGTATTTTGCTTGCCATGCAGCAGCTTCTTCATCAGACTGGAAGAATCCGTCTGTACGATATACGAACCATGAATTGATAGGAGAACCTACTTCGCGCATAAAACTGCCGTCAGCCATACGGTCTACACCACCCAAGTTTTCAATGGTATTCTTGTTGTAGGCAAAGTTTCCTGAAACACCGAAAGTCCAATCGTTCCATGTGTCGTTGTAGGCTAACTGAACTTCAATACCGCTATTCTTCATTGCACCTACATTGTCTTTGTATGCGCCCAAGGCAAATTCTTTAGGTACAGCGACATTCATGATGATATCGGTGGTCTTTCTGTTGTAGTAGTCAATAGAACCGGTCAGCTTATTGAATAAAATGAAGTCTACACCAATACCCCAAGTAGTAGCTTTTTCCCAAGAAAGAGAAGCCATTTTGTATGAACCTTGATAGTATCCTGTCACTAACGAACCTCCGAACGGATAGTTGGCGCCGAGGTTGTATGTATTCATCCATGGATAGTAGTCTCCTCCGGTCGGAGTGCCGTCTCCCAAAGCATCCTGGTTTCCCAACTGGCCCCAAGAACCGCGAATTTTAAGGCTTGACAACCAACTATCTCTTAAGTTTTCCATAAATGATTCTTCACTGATACGCCATGCACCAGAGAATGAAGGGAAGTATCCCCAACGGTTACCCGGAGCAAAACGAGAAGATGCATCGGCACGGAAGTTGGCTTCGAACAAATATTTTCCTTTATAATCGTAGTTGATACGACCGAAGTAAGACAACATGTTCAATTCTCGTGTAAAACCGCTATTGGTCTGAGTAGCAGTTGCACCTGCATTCATATCGTCCAATTCATTATTCGGAAAGTTTTCACGATACATTTCATTGTAACGTACATCGTATGCTTCTGCATGATAACCCAACATTGCCTTTAAATTGTGGTCACCTAACTGTTTGTCGAAATTTAGCAAAGCATCGAAATTGTAACGGTTCCAGTTTCTGAATGATTCAGTTAAACTATTGGGACGTGCAGCCTGTGCCGGGTCATTGTTGATTTTCTTCACGAAAGCTTTGTAGTGCTGGTCATCATTGACATAAGCTCCCGATACGGTTGCTGTAAGACAATCCAAAACTTTGTAATCAACAGACAACATACCGGTGAAGTTCTGATTATATTTATCAACTGTCGATTTAGAATCCAGCCATGCAATCGGGTTACCGTCATTGGTTGAGCCATAAGTTCCATCTTCATTCTTGATGGGAATCATCGGGCTTAAGATATTGAGCTGGCGGATAATCTGGTCTGAAGAACCACCACCATAGTTTGAGTTAGGGTCTTTATAGTCATTCTTGATATAGGCCAAATTCATGCGTACATGCCACTTCTTGGTTATGTCTACGTCTAAGTTCATACGTCCGTTGAACTGGCTACGTTCTGAATTGGGAAGAATACCGGTCTGTCCCAGATAACCTACAGAAGCCATATATCTTGCATTCTCTGTACCACCGTTGATGCTTACATTGTGCTTATGCAGAACACCTGTTTTATAGGCAGCATCATTCCAGTCAGTATTAGGATGTCCGTATGGGTCGGAGCCATTCTCAAACAAGCGGATATCTTCATCTGAATAACGATGGGGATTATTATTGTTATCATCGATACGGTTGTACAGTCTGGCATAATCGGCAGAGCTTACACGGTCAATGGTTGCTGTTGCATTTTGAATACCTACATAGCCGTTGTATGAGATACGGGGAGCGCCGGTCTTACCGCGTTTAGTAGTAATCAAAATTACACCGTTAGATGCTTTAGAACCATAGATGGCTGCGGAAGAAGCATCTTTCAATACTGATATACTTTCAATATCATTCGGGTCAAGGTCGTTCATGGAACCACTTTCTACACCGTCAATCAAGATATAGGGAGATGCATTATTCAAAGTTCCTACACCGCGGATTCTAATATTGCTTCCGTCTTCACCGGGACGTCCTTGGCCTGCGGTAATTGTTACACCCGGCATCAACCCTTGCAAACCGCTTGATACATTCGAGATAGGGCGATTGGTTAACTCATCACTGTTTACCTGTGCAACAGCACCGGAGAGGTTGGCCTTCTTCTGTGTGCCGTAACCTACGACAACCACTTCACTCAGAACTTCAGTGTCATCTTTCAACACAATATTGAGAGATTCGCCGTTCCATTTAATTTCTTGTTTTTGGTACCCCACATAGGAGATTACGATGATATCTCCTTTCTTCACGTTAGTTAGGGCAAAATTACCTTCAAAGTCGGTAATTGCTCCGTTGGTGGTTCCTTTCACTACTACAGAAGCACCAATGATGGATTCTCCTGTAGCGTCTTTTACAATACCTTTACATGTTTCATTTTGTTGTACGATAGCAGAAGCGTTAACTCCAGAAGCTGTAACAGCAGAAATGGTTCCCGTAGAGAAAGTTCCCAAGAACAATAACATGCTAACTGATTTCAGTCGTTTTAACATAATATTGAATTTTAAAGTGTTTGATTGAAATCCAAAGCTCTAAAAGGATAAGTTCTTCTAGAACTATGTTTTTCAATATGATTTAGATTAATGGCGCAAATATATAATATTTTTAAAAAAGAACAATCATTTTTGAAAATAATCTTTGTTTTTCCGTGTGATTTAACAATCAAACGCTAAAAACATTTAATTAAAGAGCGACTCTAAAGAGACTTAACTATTTAGTTGGTAGAATTTTAGTAATATAATGATAATATATAAAACTCTTTTTTACCTAGAATATGTATATGAATATCCATGTAAAACCGTTATAAACAGTAATATAATGATAGGGAGATTAATAGAAGCGAATAGAAAATCGGTAGAAATCATGTCTTTTTTTCTCATTTATTGTTACTTACAGCATGAATAAACGATGAACTCATTTAATGTTAGTATTGATTATCAATGATTTATAAACAGCGATAGTTCTAGAAGAACTACGTTGGTAGTAACTTATTTATTATCTTTAAATTAATACTTTATGTTAAAGAGAGTCAAGTCGGTCAGTATGCTGCTATTCCTTATGGCTGCATCTACAGGAAGCATGAACGCAATTTCCGCTCCTGCAACGGCAAGTTCAAATGCTATTGAACAGCAGACCGAAATCTGTAAAGGAATTGTAAAGGATGCCACAGGTGAAACTGTAATTGGCGCATCCGTAGTAGTAAAAGGCACAACCAATGGTACTATTACCGGTATCGACGGTGATTTTACCTTAAGTGGAGTACCTAAAGGAAGCACTCTTGTGGTTTCCTATGTAGGTTACCTTACTCAAGAAATTAAATTTAATGGCCAGCCAATCAATGTGGTCTTAAAAGAAGACAGTCAAACTTTGGATGAAGTAGTTGTAGTAGGTTATGGTGTGCAGAAAAAGGCAAACCTGACTGGTTCTGTTGCTTCTATCAATGCAGAAGCTCTAGAATCTCGCTCTGTTGCCAGCGTTTCTGCAGCTATGGCAGGACAAATGCCTGGTGTAACTGCTATTCAAACTTCAGGTGCACCGGGTGCACAGACAGGTACCATTACTATTCGTGGTAAGAATTCAATTAATGCGGCAAGTCCGTTGGTTATTGTTGATGGTATCCCCGGCAGTATGAATAATATTGATCCGCAGGATATTGAATCTCTTTCTGTATTGAAAGATGCTGCTTCATCTGCCATTTATGGTGTGCAGGCCGCCAATGGTGTTATTGTAATTACCACTAAAAAGGGTAAGAAAGGACAAAAAGCACGCGTTAGTTATTCGGGAACTGTATCTTGGTCAAGTCCGACAGCAACTTTGGATTTCTTAGGCTCTGCTGATTATGCTGTCTTATATAATGAAGCAACACTTAATGAAAACCCAAATGCTGCTTTAACTTATTCGGAAAACGATATCCAGAAATTCCGTGATGGTTCAGATCCTATCGGTCACCCCAATATAGATTGGTATAAAGAAGTTATGAAAAACAGTGCTATAGAAACTCAACATAGCCTCTCTATTAATGGTGGTTCTGAAAATACTACTTATATGGCTTCTTTAGGTTATTTATATCAGGACGGTCTTTCGCAAGAAAAGAACTATGAACGTTATAATGGACGTGTAAATATAGATTCAAAAGTTGCCAAATGGGTCAATATAGGATTAAATGCTTCTGCATATCGTGGTTTGAATAATGATGAGGCTGAGGGGTTTGGCTCTTTATTACAATATGTCAACCGTATTTCTCCTACAATTGGTATCTACGATGAGGACGGCAATTATGAATATGCCGGATATCAGAATCCGGTTGCACAGCAAGGCAAAACTGGTATTTACCGCCAGTTGGACCAACAGTTAAATGCAACAGCTTATATCAACATCACTCCGCTTGAAGGATTAAGCATCAAAGGAGTATATTCATTAAGACATGATTATCGTGATATTCGCAAATTCAAAAGACATTGGAGTTATGGAACCTTCGATTCTGGAAAACGCGAAGGTGAACACAATTATTACAATTGGAATTGGTATACCACTCAGCTATTGGTTAACTACAACAAAACTTTCGGTAAACACAGCATAGGCTTATTGGCAGGTTTTGAACAAGTAGACTATACTTATAGATATACAGAGGCCAAACGTACTGGCGGTGGTAATGATGAATTGGAAGAATCATTGAATACTCTTGATGCATCATCGCAAACAAATAAAGACGGTGGTTATGACACTGGTCGTCAATCTTATTTTGGACGTATCCAATATGATTATGAAAATAAGTATTTGTTCGAGGCCAATCTTCGTACAGATGCTTCATCCCGCTTTCCTAAAGATAACCGTTGGGGTGTGTTCCCTGCCTTCTCTGCAGGATGGAGAGTCTCTGAAGAAGCATTCGTTAAAGACAACGTAGATTGGTTAAGCAATTTGAAGTTACGCCTTGGTTGGGGTAGAACCGGTAATGAAGAGTTGAAGAGCGATGATATTTATCCGGCTGTAGCTACTTATAAGTATGGCAGTTATATGTTTGGCAATACGCTTTATTCTACCACTTACGAATCACGTTATGTAAACAATAACTTGAAATGGGCAACTGTTACCAATTATGAATTAGGTTTGGAAGCCGGTTTCTTGAATAATAAAGTTGGATTTGAACTTTCTTTATACAAGAAAAAAACAAATGATATGTTGCTGTATTTGCCGATTCAAGGAGTGATTGGTATGGATGCCCCTGCTCAGAATGCAGGTAGTGTAGAAAATACTGGTTTTGACTTGAGTATTTTCCATAATAACAGTATCAACAAAGATTGGAGCTATGCAATTAATTTCAATGTGGCTTATGTGAAGAACGAGATTACTGACATGAACGGTACAGAAGGTGTTGACCCGGACAATGGCAAGTATTGGCGTTTGGAAGGTTATCCTATCGGTTCTTTCTATGGATATGTAGCTAACGGATATTTCAATACCGAAGATGAATTAAAGAACTATCCTAAGCGCTTGGGAAGCGAAAAGCTGGGAGATATCAAATATGTAGACAGAGACGGAAACGGTAAGATTAATGCAGCTGACCAGACTGTTATCGGTAAAAACTTCCCAAGTTGGACTGGTGGTTTGAACCTTGCTGTATATTACAAAGATTTTGATTTGTCTATGTTGTGGCAGGGTGCATTTGATGTAGATGCTTACTATACAGGTGAGGCTTCTTATGCATTCTATAATGGAGGTAAAGTATTGAAAAAACATTTGGATCGTTGGACACCCGAAAACCATAATGCTAGCTATCCGCGTATAACTAAGAGTTCACAGACAAACTTTGTTACTTCTTCATTCTGGTTGGAAGATGCTTCGTATGTGCGTCTGAAGAATATTTCGTTAGGATATAATCTACCCAAAAGTCTGTTAACTAAGATAGGCATTGAAAAAGCAAAAGTATTTGTATCTGGTGAAAACTTGTTGACTTTCTCAGGCCTAGACGGTGTAGATCCTGAATCACCATCCGATACTCGCGGTGCATTCTATTCTAACGTGAAGAAAATTTCTTTAGGACTTAAAGTTTCATTCTAATACTTATTAATGCAATATGAAAAAGAACTATTTATATATCCTTGCTTCAACTGTTTTATTGGGATTTACTTCTTGTGTTGACTTGGATCGCTATCCATTGGAGGAACTCTCGGATGGAAGTTTTTGGAAAACTGCCAAAGATGCAGAAATGATTGTTTCCGACTTGTACGGTGGACTACCTGGTGCTATGGATGTAGATGGTGACATCAATTCCGACAATGCAGTGCATGGTATCAAATGGGCTGCCGGTAATGTATCGAAGGGTATCTATGACCCTCAAGATATGTCTTGGAGTGGAAATTATGCTAACATCAGACAAGCCAATTTGATATTGAGCAAAATAGATGAAATTCCGGATTATAACCAAGCTGAAAAGGATAAAGCATTAGGACAGACATATTTCTTCCGCGCTTTCCAATATTTTGATTTGATTCGTACTTTTGGTGATGTTCCTTACATTGACAAACCGTTGGAATTGTCTGACCAGGAAGGTATTACTCGTACTCCGAGAGCTGAAGTTTATACTAAATTAATGGCGGACTTTGACAAAGCAATCGAACTTTTACCTACCACATGGCCGGAATCAGATTATGGACGTATCACTAAAGGTGCGGCAATGGCAATGAAAGCACGCGCAGCTTTGTATTATGGCGATTGGCAAGTAGCTGCAGATAATGCAAAGAAAGTAATGGATTTGGGGCTTTATGAGCTGTATGATAAAGATAATACCGGAAAATATGAAGAATTATTTTGGGAAAAATCTGATGGTTGTAAAGAATTTATTTTAGTAAATCAATACAATGCACCGGACAAAACTTCGTATCTGATTGGTTGGGAATGTTTTCCGACTTTAGGTTGGGGCGGTATCAATCCCACTCAGAGCTTGGTAGATGCTTTTGAGGATATCGAAGGTGCACCTATCAGCAAATCTAAAATTTACGATGAAAAAAATCCGTTTGAGAAGCGTGACCCGCGTTTGGAAGTGAATGTATTGCACGATGGTGAAGTTATGTATGGAGTTACTATCAAAGTTGCTCCTCTACCCTCTAGTGGGGATACAGGTGTCAGCATTAACCGAGATGCTACTGCTACCGGATATTATCAGCAAAAATGGTTAGACCCAAGCATTGATCCACAATCACAAGGATGGGATATGGGCAAAGATGGTGTTGTTATCCGTTATGCTGAGGTTTTACTGACTTACGCCGAAGCAATGAATGAACTGAATGGATTGAGCAGCGAAGCTTTTGATGCTGTTAATCAGGTTCGTAAACGTGTAGGTATGCCTATCTTGCAAAACTCGGATGCAAGCAAACCTACTTATTGTGGTAGTCAAGACGAACTTCGTCAACGTATCCGTAATGAATGGCGTGTGGAATTTGCACTTGAAGGTGGTAAGCGGCAATGGGATATCCGTCGTTGGGGTATTGCTAAAGAAGTTTTGAACGCTCCGTTCCAAGGTTTGAAATATCGTTTGGAAGATTCGGATAAAGCACATCCTAAAGATAATGGAAAGATTTGTATCTTGTATGAAGGCGACAATATTCAATTGACAGGAAGCAAGTATGAAGATCATAATTATGTTTATCCTGTTCCGCAAAGTGAAATTAATTTAAATCCGAATCTGACCCAGAATCCTGGCTATTAAGCATTCTGATTTATTTCAAAGGAAAATGTATAAGAGGTGGGGGCACAGGAGCGTGCTTCCACCTATTACATATAGTATGATAAACCTGAAAAGATTCTATGAATAAAAAAATAACTTATATAATAGGAGGCATTTTGTTTCTTCTTTACTATTTAGCGTATAGAAGTGCATTGTCTCATCTGATTTTTTATCACGAACAACATCACTTATTTCTTTTCTCTAAAGAATATTTTCTCCAGCAAGTACATTCGGAGGGATTAATAAGCTATCTCACTGATTTTTTTATTCAATTCTTTTATTATCCTATTATCGGTAGTGCTTTATTGGCATTGTTACTCTCGTTAGTCTATTTGCTAACCTACCATGCATTATATTTGCTAACAGGAAAAAGAGATTTACTACATCTTTCTATTCTCCCATCACTTGCTTTGTTCTTTTACACTATGCGGGCTGAACATTCGCTTACCTTATTAATTGGCAGCATCTTTTTATTGTTTTTTTTTATAGTTTTTTTGTTGATGATGCAACATCGTGGACTACCTCTGTCTTTTATGCGTAGGATGCATATATCTAATAAAACTTTACGTTTGATATTGATTGTACTTCCACTGCCGATTTATGTTGCAGGTGGTTATTATTATTTCATTCGCACTTATAATCGAGGGGAACGTATCATGTTGAAAACAGAACAGTTAGTCAAATCCGGTGAATGGGAGAAAGTATTGGAATATACTAACGGATATTTAATGACCGGACGCAGCAACCAGCTTATTTCTTATTTTCATCATTTAGCACTTTATCATACAGGTCAGCTGCCTTATCGTTTGTTGGATTATCCACAAAAACAGGGAGTTAAGGGCCTCTATTTCCCATGGAACAGCGACAGTCGTGAGAGTGAATACGGACATATTCTCTATGAGGAGTTGGGATATATCAATGAAGCACAACGCTGGGAGTTTGAGTCGATGGTGGTATGGGGAGAGACAGCCCCCCACCTGATAAATTTGGCACGGTATAACATTGTAAACCACCGCCCGCTAGTGGCACAACGCTTTATTAATAAGCTAAAACAATCTCTTTTTTATCGGGAAGCAGCATTGGAGCTTGAGTCATTGGTAAATGGGGGGAAGGTTCCCGGGCTGAGAAACGCATTGGATGGAAAGGTGGATACTCCGGCACGGTTTGCCAATGTCTTGAATATAGGGCCGGAATTGCAATATTTATGTGAGAATGACAGCACCAACAAAATGGCTTTTGAGTATTTAATGAGTAATTTATTACTGAGTAACCATGTGGTTCGTTTTGTGGATAACTTGAAATTGATGTCGCATTTTTCTTATACGGAACTTCCTCGCATTTATGAAGAGGCTCTTTATATTTATAAATTAGGTGTTGGCGAGGAAGAGTTTTCAAAGGTAGGAATAAAGATAAGCCCGGCAACGGAAGATCGGTTTAAACGATATTATGGCCTTGTGCAAAGCAAGCAGTGGGGCACTTTGCAGAAGGAGTTTGGAAATACATATTGGTTTTATTTGAATTATATCAGTCCTTATGGCAATAAGGTGATAGCTAATTAATGGAAAATTATATGAGAATACAGAATCTGCTTTACTATACATTACTTGTTTTTCTGTCCGGATGTACACAATATCATCAGGCAGAAAGCATGAGTGATCGGTTACCATTGGTTTATCCTGATTATACGGATGTAACTTTCCCTATGAATATCGCTCCTCCTAACTTTAGAATCCAGGAGGAAGGGGAGGCTTTCCAGACGGAAATAGGATGTGGGGAAGAAAGCGGCTACATGCTGATTCAGGATGACGAACCGGTAGTCCGCATACCGGAAAAAAAGTGGAAGGCCTTGCTGGAAAAAGCTGCCGGCAAAAAAATATATTTTAGAATCACGGTTAAACAGCATGGCAGATGGATGCGCTATGCCGATATTCAAAATAGTATATCTGCTCATGAAATAGATCTTTTTTTGGCGTATCGTCTGCTTTATCCCGGATATGAGCTTTGGAACGAGATGGGGATTTATCAGCGTGACCTGACAACGTATGAGCAGACTCCCATCGTGGAAAACAGGGATTTTGGGAAGCAATGTATTAACTGCCATACGTTTAACCGGAACTCTCCCGATACAATGATGGTTCATGTACGCGGCAAACAGGGAGGCACTTTGATTTCCCTGAATGGTGAGATTGAGAAGGTTAATCCCAAACCTGAGGAATACACGCATGGCGCCACTTATCCCGCCTGGCATCCTTCCGGTAAATATATTGCCTTTTCTGCCAATGAGATACAGCAGTTTTTCCATTCTTCCGGACGGAAACCTATAGAGGTGTCTGATTTGGCTGCCGACCTGATGGTTTATGATGTGCAGACTCACGAAGCTTTTACCGACTCGTTGGTTTATGGTGAACAGCATATGGAGACTTTTCCGACCTGGAGTCCGGATGGAAAGCAGATTTATTTCTGTCGTGCAGAAGGATACCGTCAAGGGATGCCTTTGGATAGCATCCGGTATGATTTATACCGTATACATTTTGATGCGGAGCATTCCAAACTGCATACATTGGAATGTGTCTATAAGGCGTCGGCACTCCATAAGAGCGTTTCCTTTCCGAGAATTTCACCGGATGGCAGGTTCCTTGTATTTACTCAGTCTGATTACGGTAATTTCTCCATCTGGCATCCTGAAAGTGATTTGTATCTGCTTGACCTGGCTACAGGTGATGTACGGAATATCACGGAAGTGAATAGTGACAATGTAGATAGTTTTCATACTTGGTCTTCGACGGGGCGATGGCTGGTTTTCAGTAGCAAACGTCTGGATGGTTTGTGGGCCCGTCCGTTTTTTGCGTATTTTGATTCCGAAACAGGACATTTTGGCAAGCCTTTCCTGCTGCCTCAGAAGAATCCCGATTTTTATGATACCTTTACATATACTTATAACTTACCGGAATTAATCAAGGCACCTGTAAGGACTGGCAAAAAGTTGCTGAAAACAATAGCTCAACCGATACATCAGACCAAAATAAAAAATTAACTGTCTGTTTTAAGGAAAATATATAAAATATTATCTTAATAAAGACGTGCGTCAGTTAATATTGTATTAACAAAATAAGTCGTTGCTAATCAATTGGTTATTCTGCTTTTGGAATATCTGGAAAAGGGATATTCTCAAAGTGTCGGGGATGGAAAAACAGATAAAAAAAGCAGTAATAACTGATTGGGTAGAATTTTAGTAACTTCATTCTATTGTTATCATATATAATAAGGAGGCCTTAAAAGAGTATTTCCACGGAATATTGCTAATAAAGCTGAATTAGCACCTTATTTAAGCGGTTTAAATACATAAACTAGTAGGATGCAGGTAGAAAATATTTGGCCAAATAGACTCTACAGAGCGTATGGAGGCGTTTTTATGAAGTCGGATTTATTTCTATCGTTTTGATTATCAGTAAAGTAGTTTAGAGAATAATTCTAGAAGAACTATGGTATATAGTTCTTATTTATTATTCTTTAAATTAATACTTTATGTTGAAGAGAGTCAAGTCGGTCAGTATGCTGCTATTCCTTATGGCTGCATCTACAGGAAGCATGAACGCTGTTTCTGCTCCTGCAATGGCAAGTTCAAATGCTATTGAACAACAGACCGGAATCTGTAAAGGAATTGTAAAGGATGCCACAGGTGAAACTGTAATTGGCGCATCCGTAGTAGTAAAAGGTACAACTAATGGTACTATTACCGGTATCGATGGTGATTTCACCTTAAGTGGAGTACCTAAGGGGAGTACTCTTGTGATTTCTTTTGTGGGCTATGTCACACAAGAAATAAAGTTTAATGGTCAGGCGCTTGACATTGTCTTGAAAGAAGACAGCAAGACTTTGGATGAAGTAGTTGTGGTGGGTTATGGCGTGCAAAAGAAGGTAAACCTGACCGGTTCGGTAACTGCTGTCGGCCCTGAAGAATTGACAACACACGCTAATACTAACCTGTTGGCTACAGTTCAAGGTCAGGTTCCGGGTGTTACCATCATCTCTCGTCCGGGTTCCGATCCAGCAATCAATATGCGCGGCCGCGGTAACTTGGGTACATCGGCTCCGTTGTTTGTTGTCGATGGAGCTATTGCCGATGCCGGTTTCTTTTCCAGCTTGGACCCGAATTCCATTGAAAGCATTTCATTCTTAAAAGATGCGGCTTCATCAGCTATCTATGGTTCGCGTGCTGCATACGGTGTAGTACTGGTAAAGACTAAAGGTGGTAAGGAAGGTAAAGTGAAAGTAAGCTATGACGGAACTGTCAGCTTGAAGTTTGCTACTTATACTCCGAAAGTGTTAGGCTCTGAATGGTATGCCCGTTTGAGTAACGAAGCGGCATTGAATGAAAACCCCAATACGGCATCACTTCCTTATACAGAGGAAGCTATTCAGAAATTCCGTGACGGTAGCGACCCTGATATGTATCCTAATACAAATTGGTATGATTTGGTATTGGATGACCAAGCGGTGATGACCAAACATTCTGTCAGCATCAGTGGTGGCAATAAAGTGAAGTATTATACTTCATTAGGTTATATGTATGATGATAAGTTTACACCGGGATCTAGTTCTAATCGTTATAACTTGATATCAAATCTTTCTTCAGATGTGAACGATTGGCTGTCTTGGCGTTCGAATATCAATTATATCCAAAATACATCGGATACAGAAACCGGTGGTATCGCTTATGTTAATTTGCTGACTATTCCTTCTACTTATGTGGCTCGCCAGAGTAATGGAGAATGGGGTAGTTACGAAGGTGGAAAGCCGGCTGCTTTAGTGAATATGCAGCGCAATCCGTTACGTCAATTGGAAGAAGGCGGATGGAATAAGAGTAAGTCTGAAAATACATTGATAAACTTGGCTGTAGATATCAAACCGATAAAAGGATTGGTGTTAACCGGTGAGATGATTTATAAGGCGTATGATTATAAATATAGAGTCTATGAGGCTAACCGTCCTAAAATCAAGGACTTTGTTACCGGTAAAGAATTAAATGGTACCGATGTTACAGACTCTAAAATGACTTATGACTGGCAGGAAAACAGCCGTTTGACATACAATGGTTTAGCTAACTATACATGGAGTAATGATATTCACAGTATTGGTGTCTTAGGAGGTATCTCTTATGAACATTACCAGTATCAGAAACAAAAATCCTATCGTAAGAAATTTCCGACTAATGGGATGACTGATATCAATGGCGGTTCCAGTGCTCCTAATGATATGTATACGGAAGGTGGTACCAATGAAGATAAGTTGATGTCTTATTTCGCACGTGTCAATTATTCTTATAAAGACCGTTATCTGTTTGAGGCTAATCTTCGTGCGGATGCTTCTTCTCGTTTTCACAAAGATAATCGTTGGGGTATCTTCCCTTCATTCTCTGCCGGATGGCGTGTGAACCAAGAGGAGTTTATGAAAGATATTCATTGGATTAACAACTTGAAGGTACGTGCTTCTTGGGGACAGTTGGGTAATATCAACAACGTAGGTCAATACGATTATTTCTCAACTTATGAGCAGGGAGACAACTATAACTTTGAAGATACAGTTGTGAATGGTATCATTGAAGCAAAACCGGCAAACGTAGGTTTGGGCTGGGAAACTGTAACTGTTACCAATATCGGTGTGGACTTTGATATCTTTAATGGTTTATTGAGTTTTACCGGTGACTACTATGATAAGCAGACCAAAGATATTTTGATGTCTTATCCGAGCCCTGCTGAAATAGGTATTCCTTCAAAGTATAAAGTTTCTCAGAATATCGGTAAGGTTAGCAACAAAGGTATTGAAATTGCGATAACGCATAATAATAGAATAGGTGATTTTTCTTATTCTATCGGTGGTAACATTACCAAAAACTGGAATAAAGTAAAGGATTTGGGTGTGAACGATCCGATGATTGAGGATCCATGGATTAAGAAGGTAGGTTACGCCATCGGTACATTCTATGGTTATCGTTCAGACGGCTTGCTTACTCAGGAAGATATCGATAACGGTAATTACATTACAGACGGTAATTCAAAACCCAATGCCGGTGATATTAAATATGTTGACCTTGACGGTGATAAGAAATTGACGGATAAGGATAGGGACTATATCGGCTGTGACGTTCCCGATATTACTTACGGTATCAATTTGAGTATGCAGTACAAAGGATTTGACCTGAGTGTGTTCGGTCAGGGTGTAAGCGGTACTAAAGTTCGTTTCTATCAGGAACAGGCGTGGGCGTTCTCCGATTATGCCAGCCCCCGTGAGTATCACTTGAAACGTTGGACTGTAGAAAATCCGAATCCGAATGCAGCTTATCCGCGTATTTACCCGCGTACCAGTGCACATTCTACATTTAATAATAAGTTCTCGGATTTCTGGTTGTTTGATGCAGACTATTTCCGTATCAAGAATATCACATTGGGATATACGTTCCAAAAGAATGTAGTACAGAGTTTGGGTGTAGAAGCACTGAAACTTTATGTAGCGGCAGAAAATCCGTTTACTATCCGTGCCGACCACAGAATGGAAGACTTTGACCCTGAAACAGCTTCAGGCCGTGGTGGAAATACACGAGGCACTGCTTCTCTATCATTTGGTGTAAATCTAACTTTCTAATAAAAAGACAAAATGAAGACATATAATAAATTAATCAAAAATATTTTCTTCTGTACTGTTTTGGGAGCAACTGTCTGCAGTTGCGACTTGGATGTGGAGCCTACTTCCAACATCGCTACAGAAACTTTCTGGAAAACAGAAAAAGACGCATGGTATAATTTAAATGCTATTTATGCTAATTCGATTCCCGGCAGTAATGTTCATGGAGATTCTTATACGGAAGATGTATATTGTCAGTATTCCTGGGAGTCATCAGGACCGACATTCCTTCAGGATGGTTTTAGTCCATTGTATGACTCGGGCTGGAATTTTGAGACGATTCGTAAGCAGAACAACTTTTTGGCAGAGGTTGAAAACTGTGTAATGGATGAAGATTTAAAGAAACGTTTTATTGCCGAAGTGCGTGCAATGCGTGCCTGGACTTATTTAGGAATGACAATTACTTTTGGTAAAGTGCCTTTGATTACGGAAGTATTGCCTTATGATGCTCCTAATGTTCCTCGTGATGAAGTCAGTGTAATCCGTAAATTTATTTTAGATGAACTGACAGAAGCAGCAGCCGTATTGCCTGCTAAATACGCCGGAGGATATCCTAATGAAAAAGGGCGTATGACCAAATATGCTGCTTTGGCGGTGAAAGCAAGAGCTGCACTTTATTTTGGAGAATATGCAATAGCTGAACAGGCTGCAAAAGAAATCATGGATAATGGTGGTTTTTCACTGTTTAAAATTAGTCAGTTGACTGAAACTCAGCAGAAGGAAGCGGATGAAATGGCGCTGTATGTTGATTTTGATAAATATGGCATTGACCGTGACGAATTTATTAAAGGTATGTTTAGTTATGAGTCTTTATGGCATACGGAAAACGGTAATCCGGACAATCCTGAATATATCATGACTCGCCAATATACAGCATCAAACTGGGATTATCAGGATATGGTCCGTTACACAAGTATGCGTCCTAACCAATTGGGTGGATGGTCGTCTGTGACACCGACTCAAAACCTGGTGGACAGTTATTGGACTGTCGATGGAAAAGAACCTAGTACTCCGTCCAGAGACGAACGCGCTGCAGCTTATGCAAAAATAAAAGCCGATCTGGATGCTTATACCCCTCCTGCCGGAGAAGCCAAGTTCCTGGCATTTGTGAAGGATGTAACTGCCAACGGTAAGTTGAAAGATTACGAATATATGCAGGAATTCCGTAACCGTGATAGCCGCATGTATGTTTCCATTCTGTTCCCATTCAAGAGTTGGTATGAGACAGACGGTGGAACGGACTTTGCTTATGAATGGATTAAGGGCGGTAACAATGAATCTAAAACAGGTTTTAATTTCCGTAAAATGGTTGCTTTGGAGAACGACCCCAATAATGCAGGACAAGCTACAGGAGACTATCCTTGTATTCGTTATGCAGAAATCTTGTTGATATATGCCGAGGCTCATACTCAGACTACAGGATTTGACTCTCAGACTCAAGCAGCACTTAACCAATTGCGTGACCGTTGCGGTATGCCCGACGTTCCTGCCGGTTTAAGCAAGGAAGCCGGTTTGGAACTGATTGCAAACGAACGCCGTATTGAGTTGGCTGCAGAAGGTTTCCGCAGTGATGATATGTATCGTTATAGTGATGAATACTGGAACAAGCACATAAATAATGTAGAGATTGCATCTCCTGATGGTGATAATATTATTACTATGAGTTGGAGCTCTCGCATGCACTTGAGACCTATTCCTCAAACTGCAATCGACTTGAATCCGCTTTTGGCTAATGACCAGAATCCAGGTTACTAAAATCCTATAAATCTTTTTATACAATAGGGTTAATTATATAAAGAAGAAAGCCGGCTGAATGATGGAAGATTCAGTCGGCTTTTTTAATTGGTATGGGACTCTTTTTATTGCATGATGAATTTCACTGCAGCCCAATTGTTCTTTTCCCTGTGATGGATAAATTTCATTCCCAGACTTTCCGCTTTTTCCCGGATGGCAGGAATGTCCTGCACATAGAAGCCGCTCATGTAAAGCTCGGAACCGGTATGCATGCAAGCAGCGTACTGAGGCATATCCGCCAATAATATATTGCGGTTGATATTGGCGATAATGACATCAAAAGGTTTGCGTCCCTTCAATAAGGAGGCATCTCCCAATTCTACCGTAATATTATTAATCTGATTAAGAATAATATTGTCTTTGGAATTGTTTACACACCAATCGTCTATGTCAATGGCAGTAATGGGATTGGCGCCACGCATGGAAGCCAGGATAGCAAGAATGGAGGTGCCGCATCCCATATCCAGTACAGACTTGTCTTTTAAGTCGGCATCCAGCAGTTCGCTGATGATGGAACTTGTCGTTTCATGATGCCCCGTTCCGAAAGCCATTTGGGGATTAATCAATATTTCGTACTCTGTTTTCGGAGTATCCTTGTGGAAAGTGCTGTGAATGCAGCAACGGTCACCGATAACGATAGGTTGGAAGAAATTCTTTTCCCATTCTTCATTCCAG
>ULMW01019936.1_pt1 | contig 27398 bp, 23 predicted proteins | sample 1951761 | NCBI WGS metagenome assembly ULMW01 (sample SAMEA4835561, study PRJEB28245) | human gut metagenome | biome: gut microbiome; material: fecal sample | place: Denmark | collected 2008 | reverse complement strand
ACAATAGTAGAAATTATTAATGGCATCTAGCCTCTAAGTGTTGCAAAGTTAGTACTAATTATCGAGAATACAAGCATATAATGATTAAAATACAAAAAAGAATAGCCCCTCCTCTCATTCTTCTTTTATGGAAAATAGATGAAAGATGTTGATTATCAAATAGATATATTTATTTGCTAAAATATTAAGACTGAGGTTTGCAAGCTAAAAGTACACAATGTCTTGATCACGATGAATAGCATTACCATATTTAGTTAATTTCTGCTTGTCAACTTCGAAAATAATAACACTGTCTGCGGCGGTAAAATGTTTTGCAAAACTTTCAATTTTAATAAAAAGATTGTCTATTATCCGTTTTGTGTTATTAACTTCATAAACGGAGTATTGTAGACGGATAGCACCATGCTTGGTCAGCATTCTCGAAAAACGAGAACGCATCAAATCATCTGCAATGTCATAACTTACAATAATCATTTGTAATAGAAATAAGGGTAAACAACAGCAGACTTTTTACCCATAAAGCAGCGATAATAAGACTGAACATATATGAAAAAATCTTTTTTGTATTCAATTAGTGCATCGAAAAAAATACGATAATAATCTGCACATTTTTCATGTTTCAAATACCAAACTGATTGTTTCTTTTCAAAGTCTTTCTCCGTAAACTGTTTTCGATTGAAAGCCAATAAAATAGTGTGGTCTATTATGCATCGAAAAGGCTCTATCAAGTCACAAACCAATGATTTGCGTTTGAACCATAATCGATGATATACCCCGACATAGATATCAAATCCAAACATACGTAGGAAACTTTCCATGTAATTAAATAATAAAGTGTATCCAATATCAAGTGTTACATTCATAATGTCGCTTTTTATACGGGGGCGTCTTCCCGGCCATGGAAGATTTTGAAAATATGAATTAAAGAAATTTTTGGCTATAACGCCTTCTAATCCTAAAAGAGAAGTATAGTCATTAATATCATCTACTGCATTTGCGGCTTCTTCACATTGTGCAATGGTATAGAGCGTTTTATCATCTTTTTTTCTTGTCTTCTTTAAAGCTGATTGTTGATTTAATATTTTATTTTTTACTAATACTTTAGCAATTGAAAGATCATCATTCTTAAATGTATGCTGACGTTGACGTAGTAAATAATTAGCTTCGGCAGTGTCCGACCAAAAGAAAACAGGACGAAGATTTGGTTTCATAACTACTAATGCGACATTAAATTTATGACACTTTTCTATTAAAGGAGTGGTAACAGTAATATGCCCAATAAAGAAAATAGCTAGTATTTTCTGGAAAGGGAATTTCGTTAACACTTTGCTCTTCTCTGCATCTTTTTCTTCTAACAGCAATTCACCATTACTAACTCTGACACCCCGGTGATGCTCAATACAATTTACCACAAAAATGGTACGGGTCTCTATATCTTTATGTGTAAACATTGTCTGTATTTGTTTTATCGCACAAACTGCAATAAATGCAGTGTGTGCATTTGTTTTCATTTATGGGAAATGGCATATCAGGCGAAAAATTTCTAAACTGCTTGATTAGTGTTCTCAATTCTTCAAATCCTTTTCTGTCAGGTAACTCCACAGGTATCATTTTGTTAGTGGATATTTCATAGAATGCAAGGTTTTCTACTTTATATCCCATTTCAATAAGGCAAAAATATTGTGCCCATAACTGGTAAATCTGTCCGCGAAAAATCTGTTTTAGTCGGTATTTCCGTTCAATCAGTAATTTCTTGTCACTTTTATAAAGATCGATCTTGCCTGTAATCCCTAATTGGTTGGAATAGACCGGTATTGACATAATATCCGTTTTTCGTGTGCTGTAGGTCTTATTGTCAATGCTTGTATGTGAAACTTTCCCTTTCACTTGTGGAGTTGCATGAAATAATTCTTCGTCCGACTCCATATATACATTGTGAAGATATATGGAGTACGGACAAAAGATAAAATCATTTATGGTTGATATAGACAGATAATCGTCCATATATATCCTTTTTTAGTAAAAGTTCTTCAAATAAGGTCTCTCTTGTGCATATCTTAACCATTCTTTATCCTTGATGTTAAGGTTGAGTTTGGATAAATCCGAGGCTTCTTTTATTTGCTGTACTATCCAAAGTCCTTTACGGGCAATGTTGTAAGCACCATTTGCATCGGCGTCTTGGGGAAGAGAGTTTATACAGTTCCGACTATCAAAAAAGCTTCCCTGTTCATTAGCTACAGGTGAAAGCAGGTAATCCTCATCTCCTCCTGTTCGGCTATTTCGAATTTGAAGTATCAGTTTGAATAAATGCATTAATTTTTCAAAAAAAGATGCTTTGCTTATTTGAAGAATTGTTGTTTTCATATCAGATGAAAGTGTCACTGCATATTCAGCAAAAAGATTCTTAAACTCCTCGCTCAGTATTACATCTTTGCTTATCCATTTAGAATTATTATTAGAGTCTCGATATGTACAGATGCGAGTACCATAAGTACAAAGTGTCCATTGTGTGCGCGTTCCTTTTGCTTTTTCGGTAAAAAGATTATAATCAAAGCTAAATTCGAACCAGTCTTTTTGTTGGTTATAACTGATGGAGTCGAATTTGTTAAAAAACTCTTTGGCTCTGTCTATATTCACATAGTGTGTGTCGAAAAGATTAACAAAACCGGTTGTAGGGTCAATCTTACTGGTATTCCAAGCAGGCACATAAAAGAGAATTCCGCTTTGTTTTCCCAATTTCTGGAAACTAACAAATTTATTGGTTAACTGAAGGGCTTGTAAAACTCCTGATGGTTCATTTACAAGTTGCTTTTTATCAACTAAATAATTGAGTTTGTCAATTAGCATTTTTTCAAATTTCTGATAGACTTGTCTCTCAACTTTCTGTCGTCCGCGCATAAAGCCAAAGTTTAAGTCTTCAAGTATTACGATGGCGTTATATTTCACAATAAGCTGCGTTATCTTATGAATGGCTTGACTTAGATATCCTTCCTTTAAATCTTTAATACCTTCGATTGTCTCCCAACTTTTTCGAGCTTTGTCACGTTTTGCTTCGCGTGCTTCAAGTAAATCACGATAGTTGTTGGCAGGACATAGCTTATCTTGATATTCATTTTGAATTTCATTTAATGAATATTGCTTTATAATCTCCCCCTTACCATTAATAAGTGATAGATAGAGCAGGTTACGTTCACCACGGTCAATGCCTATTATATGGATATTATCTGTGCTTTGTATAAATTCATTCACTTTTGAATTGATATTATCCATACCCAAATTTTTGAAATTCATGGTAATTGGTACATGAAATTGAAATTTGTCTACAGTGTAGCGATAGTCCTTAATTAAATCGTAATCGAACACACTTTCCCGTTTTTCGTTAAATCTGTTTTTGTTGGCGATAGGATGTTTTGCCGGATGGGTAGGGCGTTGATAGCTGATGCTTGACTTACGGAAAAAGATTTCTGCCTGTCCGTTTAATTTATAGACTACATCTTTCAGATTTTGCTCATCGAATAACATTTTCCAATAAAGGGTGTGCATATTGGGTGTGCCTTTACTGTAAAGTGAAAAATCTTTGTTATAGATCTGGAAGAGATATATCTTTCCTTCATCAACCAACGATTGAATGTAAGCCTCAGATACTTGACGGAAATTAATCATATATCCTTGCTGTTCTACTTCCCGGTAAAACCCACTTAAATCTTCATAACTGGATGTGTCAGAAAACTTAAATCCGAATTTTTTCCAATCTTCATGCTTTGCCAATGAAGATTTAAAAAAATCAATTAGTTCATGGCAATCTTCTAAATTAAAGTTATTGCCTTTCTTGTGTGTGCCTTTACTATAATTTTCTATAATTTTGGGGCTAGGTGCAAATTCATTTATTCGTGATTTTGAGAAGAATACTTTGGGTAACATTTTATTTGCTCCAGGCAATAGCTTATATTCCATTTTTTCGAAACAGTTTCCGTCATCCCTTAGGTTTTTCTCCTGAAAAACTTTATTGTGTCTCTTGTCCATTACAGCTAAATAGTATAGACCGTTTTTACGGAGAATAACACATGAATTATCAGTCTCTTTATTAAGGTCCCATCCAGCAAGCAGGGTGGAGTTCTCAAAATTCAATTTTATTTTTTCTTCCGAATATGGTTTCTTTGTCATTCTATTACGTACCTTATTATATAAGGCTGTTACAGTATCTAACCGTTCCCAAAGTGCCGTTAGCTCACCATAGAAACGCTCATCTTTTTCAGGTTCATTTCCTTTACCCAATAATGGCTTTATAAAATGTTGCACATTTTTAATTGCGTCAAGTAAATTCTTGATATTCTCAACATTTGCCTTATCTTGAGCCAAACTTTTATTTTGGGGGTAAGGAGTGTTCAAAAGGTCTTTAACATTTCTGTATTCTACTTCGATGATATCGAAAAGGGTTTTACCTTCTTTGTTACCTAAAGCCATGAAATAATCTTCAATCTTTATAGCTTCAAAAGGGGTACCTTGATAGTATTCAGAAATACAGGTATTCAAATAACCTATAGAAAAACTGCCAAAGGATTTAAAATATTTGTCCTTTCGTTCGGCAAATTTCTCTTCTGATTCCTTACTCTTTTTGGGATTATGGAGAACATAATCATATTGGACTGCCGTTTGGATAGCAGACCAATTATCATATAATTTTTGAGAAATGCTAGTTAATGGGATACCTGCCGTAATATAAATATGATTTGTATCATATGATGACAATCCCATCAATAAAGATATGAGCGATGATTCTTCTTCGGAACTTCCGCGCCACATATTTGCTAAGCTTTGGTAGCATTGTTCTATAGACTCAAGCATTTCATTATCCGATTTAAACTCTTCAGGCAACCATGAAATAGCTTCTTTATCACTGAGAATCTGTTTGTATAACAATTTTAGTTTTGGTAGTTTGTTCTGTTTGTTTGCTCGCTGTTGATTGTATAAATTGATGTATTCATTTAAACCTTTTATCTTGCGTTTTTCATTATTTTGTGTTCGGCCACCAATAATTAAATTATAGACTTCTATTTGATGTTGTGTTATCACTGTGTCATAAAAGCCTAGTTGAAACATTTCTGAAATATTGGCTACATTTAGATAATCCTTGAAATCTTTATATAGTTGTTCTATATTAATCTTCATTTCAGGCACACTCATTAACTTGCTAAATATATCCATGTTATCTATAAACTTTGGTAAGTTTTCATGTACAATTCGATAGGCGATAGAAGTTGATTTCTCTTCCTCGGAATACATGTTCTTCCTGTTTTCATGAAAACCTGTAAAATAAGTGGTAAACTCCTTGAATCCCTTTACGAGAGCTTTGTCTTCTTCTGATGTCAGAAAGTTAAGAAGGTCCTCTCTAATTAATTCCTTCTTATCTATTCGGCTAAACGCATCACTTGCTAATAGCTTGCGAACTAGTTGTTTACGCAGGTTCTCGTTGATGCTTTTCAGTGCTTCGGTACGCATGGGGTCATTGTTCTTTAAATGATAATACATGAAATATTCAGACAATGAATCTTTCTGCTCCTTATCTTCTTTGTTGAATTGGAAATCTTTTAAAGCCTGCTCTATATAATTCTTATGATAATTATCTATCATCTTCTTTACTAACTGATAATTATCAGCTCGTTCTTGATCTTTTTCTAAAAGACCATTTCGTAGAATATAATCAAGTGTTTTACCTTGTGGAATCAACTCAAATCTTAATGTCTTCGACAATTGGTATAACTTGCAAAATTGTTTCAAATTCTTCATGATAGTAGTATTTTAAGGTTGTTGCTTTAATATATCAGTTATGAAATGTATGCTATTTGCAAATGTAGAGATGTTTTTTGATGAAGGGAAAGTTCTAGGTCTTATTTTTATGTGTCGTGTATTAATTAAATGTAAAAACAGGGTTGTCCTTATTAATAATGTAGAGATGACACATAGTGAGTACTATCTTGAAATCACAAAATTTTCTACAATTTAGTAATAAGTGAAATTTGTGTTGGTAAGATGTTTGGTTAAAGTCAGTTAAGGTTGTGGGAGTTCTATCCACTATATTTATATCTTATATGAAATACATGAGGCAAATCATATTATGCTTTTGATATGTGTCTGTATAATCAAATGCTTCAAAGTCTTAAAATGATTGCGCATGGTTTTTTCGTTGTCGATTATCATAAAGTGTATGTAATAGCTGCATCAACTTTTTGTGAAAAAGCTATTTTTTGTAGACTTAAAAAGTAGAACTGGTTATTGTTTCTGCTAAATTTTCTTTCACCTTAACAAAAAAATATTCTATCATTTTCCAGTATTGAATAAAACTCGTATATTTGCACGCAATAAATTCAAAACGCATTAAGCCCTATGTCATTTATTGCAGATAAAATTGTAATGGACGGATTGACTTACGACGATGTATTGTTAATCCCAGCCTATTCTGAAGTTTTACCCAAAGCAGTCGAACTCTCGACTAAGTTCTCACGCAACATCGAGTTAAAAGTACCTTTTGTGACCGCCGCTATGGATACGGTTACTGAGGCTAAAATGGCTATTGCCATTGCTCGTGAAGGCGGTATCGGTGTTATTCATAAAAACATGTCTATAGAAGAACAGGCACGCCAGGTAGCTATTGTGAAACGTGCTGAGAATGGTATGATTTATGATCCCGTAACTATCAAGAGAGGCTCTACCGTGAGAGATGCTTTGGCACTGATGGCTGAGTATAGAATCGGCGGTATTCCTGTTGTGGACGATGAAAGATATCTGGTAGGTATTGTTACCAATCGCGACCTCCGTTTTGAGAAAGATATGGATAAGCGTATTGATGAAGTGATGACGAAAGAGAATATCGTTACTACCAACCAGACTACCGATATGGAAGCTGCTTCACAAATTTTGCAGGAACATAAAATTGAGAAGTTGCCCGTAGTGGATAAAGACGGTAAACTGGTAGGCTTGATTACTTATAAGGATATAACAAAAGCGAAAGACAAACCGATGGCTTGTAAAGATGCCAAAGGCAGGTTGCGCGTTGCTGCCGGTGTAGGTGTGACAGTGGATACACTCGACCGTATGCAGGCTTTGGTGGATGCCGGTGCTGATGCTATCGTTATTGATACAGCTCATGGACATTCTAAATATGTGATTGAAAAACTGAAAGAGGCAAAGAAACGCTTCCCGAACATTGATATTGTAGTAGGTAATATCGCTACCGGAGAAGCTGCAAAAGCATTGGTTGAAGCCGGTGCGGATGCAGTGAAAGTTGGTATCGGTCCGGGCTCTATCTGTACAACCCGCGTGGTGGCCGGTGTAGGTGTTCCTCAGTTGTCTGCTGTGTATGACGTAGCTAAGGCTTTGAAGGGTACAGGTGTTCCTTTGATAGCCGATGGTGGTTTGCGTTATTCGGGAGATGTCGTAAAGGCTTTGGCTGCCGGTGGATATAGTGTAATGATTGGTTCATTGGTTGCCGGAACAGAAGAATCTCCGGGTGATACGATTATCTTTAATGGCCGTAAGTTTAAGTCATATCGTGGTATGGGTTCTTTGGAAGCGATGGAGAATGGTTCAAAAGACCGTTATTTCCAGAGTGGAACTGCCGATGTGAAGAAATTGGTGCCGGAAGGTATTGCCGCACGTGTTCCCTATAAAGGCACTTTGTACGAAGTAATCTATCAGTTGGTGGGTGGTCTGCGTGCAGGTATGGGCTATTGCGGTGCTGCCAATATTGAGAAACTGCATGATGCCAAATTTACCCGCATTACCAATGCCGGTGTATTGGAAAGCCATCCGCATGATGTAGCTATCACTAGTGAGGCTCCTAATTACAGCCGTCCTCAATAAAATGAAAATATAATGCCGCGTTATTTGCTCGGTGTTCTCTTGCTTCTCCTTGTGTCTGTGTCTGAAGCGCAGGCGCAAGGAGATGTTATGTTGTATATTGACAGCAAGCCTGTTTATCGGTCTGAATTCGAATATTATTATCGGAAAGCTCCCAAGCAGACTCCCGAAGCTTATTTGCCTGCCTTTATCAACTATAAACTGAAGGTGAGATATGCCATGGATAGTGGTTTGGATACTGTGGCTGCTTTTCGCAGGCAACTTTCATTTTATGAAGGTCGTTTGGTAAAGTCGTATGTGGTGGATGCGGCTGGGGAGGAACGGGAGTCCCGTTCCATTTATGAACGGAATAAACGGCGTCTCCAGACAAATGATTGGGTGAGAATAGCTCATATCAGTAAATATTTGCCTCAAAATGCGACCCCTGCCGCAGAACAGGCGGCGCAGGCTGTTATGGACTCCATCTATTCTGCATTGCAGGATGGGGCTGATTTTTCATGGTTGGCACGTCATTATTCAGATGATGCGGACAGCCGGCAAGTCGGAGGACTGTTGCCATGGATGCCCGTCAATAAGAATATGCAAGAATGGGTGGACAAACTGGCAGTGTTGGAAAAGAACAAAGTCTCGGTTCCTTTTTATTCTCCTTTAGGTCTTCATATTGTCAAGTGGGTGGAGCGTAAGCCTTTTGCCTCTTACGAGGATAAAAAGGAGGAAATACAGGAATATATGGAGCATGAAGGAGTTTCTTCTCCTTCGGTCAGAAAAGATGTTTTGGCTCTTTACCGGTCAGGCGCTTTGGCCGGGAAATATCCCGATTGGACGTTGCGTTGGCAAGAAGTGCATGATGGTCTGTTGGCCTCTTATCTTACCCGGAAGTATCAGGAGGGGGAGTATGCTTGTTCCGAAGCCGATTTGGAACGCTATTTCAAACAGCATAAATCAGATTATGCTTGGGAGTTGCCCCGGTATAAAGGAGCTGTTATTCATTGCAAGGATAAGAAAATGGCTTCTGCCATCAAGAAATACTTAAAGAAAAAGCCGGTGGAGGAGTGGAAATCCGCTTTAGAAAAGTTGATGATGAACGCATCGGTTCCGCAAGCAAGCATAGAAGTGGGAGTATTTATCATTGGAAAGAACCAATATGTGGATAAATTAGTCTTTAAGTGCGGAAGTTTTGAACAAGTTCCCGGTTTTTCTTATACTTTTGTGATGGGAAAGAAGTTGAAAAAGGGACCGGAGAACTATTTGGATGTAAAGGATGCGGTAATCCGTGATTATCAGGCTGTACATGAGGACTCTTGGATGAATGATTTGAAACGGAAGTATAAGGTTGAAATAAACCAAGAGGTTTTAAAAACAGTTAATAATAACGGAAGTAATTAATTATTGCAGTATCTTCGTTCACTATTTTAATGCTTTATGAGTATCGTGAAAAACTGGGGAGTAATACTTGTGATTGCCGCTGCCATGACTGGATGCGGTCAGGAGCATAACCATAAAGGAAAAACTCCTTTAGTGGAAGTGTCCGGTGAATTTCTGTATAAGGAAGATTTGCAGGCGGCTCTTCCTCTCAATATATCGAAGGATGATAGTGTATTGTTTGCCGAACACTATATCAAGAATTGGATAGAGGATGCGCTGCTGTTTGATAAGGCGGAGGGGAATATTCCCGACAATGATAAAATCTCCAAACTGGTGGAGAACTATCGCCGTGCATTGATTATGCACACTTATCAAGAGGAGTTGGTGAATCAGAAATTGGCAAACGATATCAGTGAGGAGGAAATCAATGCTTATTATGAAAAGAACAAAGATTTGTTCCGACTGGATAACCCATTGGTCAAAGGACTTTTTATAAAGGTTCCTCTCACTTCTCCTGATTTGGGGAATGTGCGTGTGTGGTATCGGAAGAATAATCAGGACGCTATTGAAAAATTGGAGAAGTATAGTTTGCGTAATGCAGTGAGTTATGATTATTTTTATGACCGTTGGACGTCTGTGCCCGATGTGGCTGTCAAGATACCTTTGAAGGTGCTGGATACGGACGCAAGCTATTTGGATAAAAACAGGAATGTAGAAGTAAAGGACACGGCCTTTTGCTATTTCTTGCATATAGAAGATTTCTTGGGAAAGGATAAACAAAAGCCGTTGGACTTTGCCAGAGATGAAATAAAAGAGATTTTAATAAATCTGAAGCGTGTGGAGTTTATCAACAAGGTGAAAGAGGACTTGTATCAGCGGGCTTCGGATAGAAACAAGATTATTTATTATTATTTGAATTCAGATGAATAAATTGATGTGTACTAAAGTTTATGCACTGTTACTGATGCTGCTTGCTACTGTTTCTGTATATGGACAAGACAACGTTATAGACGAAGTCGTGTGGGTAGTAGGCGATGAGGCTATTCTTAAATCTGACGTAGAGAGTGAGCGGTTGAATGCCCAGTATGAAGGACGTAAGTTTGACGGTGACCCGTATTGTATAATTCCGGAGCAGCTTGCTGTCCAGAAATTGTTCCTTCATCAGGCAGCTATCGATAGTATCGAGGTTTCCGAACAGGAAGTAATCGGATTGGTGGAAAGACGTACGAATTGGCTCATCGAACAAGTAGGAGGTTCTAAAGAGAAATTGGAGGAATATTACAACAAGACTTCTACCCAGATTCGTGAGATGTTGCGTGAGAATGTGCGTGATGGAGAAACAGTGAGAAAGATGCAGCAGCATATTGTGGGAGAGATTAAGATAACTCCTGCCGAAGTGCGTCGTTATTTTAAGGATTTGCCGCAAGACAGTATTCCTTTTGTCCCTACTCAGGTGGAGGTACAGATTGTTACGTTGGAACCGAAAATACCATTGGAAGAAATTGAGCGTGTAAAGAAGACCTTGCGTGACTATACGGATGGCATTAATTCCGGCAAGATGTCATTTGCCACCTATGCCCGTTTTTATTCTGAAGATCCCGGAACGGCTCGTCGCGGCGGTGAGCTCGACTTTATGGGTAAAGGGGAATTGGTGCCCGAATATGCCAATGTCGCTTTTAACTTGCAGGATCCCAATAAGGTTTCGAAGATTGTGGAAACAGAGTTTGGCTTCCATATCATTCAGTTGATTGAAAAACGCGGTGACCGTATTAAGACCCGCCATATTCTGTTGAAGCCGAAAGTGGAGGAAAAGGACTTGGAGGCTGCACTGGTTCGTCTGGATTCCATTGCTGATGATATCCGTAACCAGAAATTCACTTTCGATGATGCGGCTACTTATATCTCGCAGGATAAGGATACAAAGAATAATCATGGTCTGATGGCTAACAAGAATACCGGTACGGCACGTTTTGAAATGCAGGATTTGGCACAGGTTTCTCAGGAAGTGGCCAAGGTGGTGGAAAACATGAACGTAGGCGAAATATCGAAAGCATTCACTATGATTAATGATAAAGGAAAAGAAGTGTGTGCTATCGTAAAACTAAAAAGCCGTATAAACGGACATAAGGCTACCATTACGGAAGACTATCAGCGTTTGAAGGCTATCGTCATGGAAAAACGTAGTGAAGATAAGCTTGAAAAGTGGATTAAAGAAAAGCAAAAACATACATACGTGCGTATTAATGAGAAGTGGCAGAAATGCGATTTTAAATATCCGGGTTGGATAAAAGAATAAAGTAGTATATTGAACCGTATGCTTGAAAAAAGAAAAAAAAATAACTCTTTGAGCAGGCATAGGATACTTTTGTTTAGTGTCCTGTGCCTGTTTGTCTTTTGCTTGTTGGCGCAGGTCAATCCCACAAAAAGGACTGAACCGAAGCCTGCCAAGAGCAAAGTGTATCTGTTGCATTCCGATGTGTTGAAGAAAAGTCCTTTAAATCCTGATCCCGATGCACAGGTATTGGTCGGGAATGTGGCTTTTCGCCATGATAGTGTTTATATGTATTGTGACAGTGCTTGTTTTTATGAAAAGACCAATTCATTGGAGGCTTTTGATAATGTAAAAATGGTGCAGGGAGATACGTTGTTTTTGTATGGGGATTATCTCTTTTATGATGGCAATACACAGATTGCCCAAGTGCGCAACAATGTGCGCATGGAGAATAAGAATACTACGTTGCTGACCGATAGCCTGAACTATGACCGGATTTATAACCTTGGTTATTATTTTGATGGCGGTACGCTCATGGATGAAGAAAATGTGTTGACTTCGGAATGGGGAGAGTATAGTCCTGCCACTAAACAGTCGGTCTTTAACTATGATGTGAAACTGGTAAATCCTAAGTTTACATTGACTTCGGACACACTGCGTTACAATACGGCCAGCAAGATTGCCAATATTGTAGGGCCATCGAACATTGACAGTGACAATAATCATATCTACTCCGAATTGGGCTTCTATAATACGCAGATTGGTCAGGCAGAATTGCTGAATCGTTCTGTATTGACGAATGAGGGTAAGCGTTTGACGGGCGACAGCTTGTTTTATGACCGTGTGAAAGGATATGGGGAAGCTTTTGATAATGTGTTGTTTAATGATACCATTAATAAAAATATGCTTACCGGTGACTATTGTTATTACAATGAACTGACTAAATATGCCATTGCAACCCAAAAGGCGGTAGCGGTGGATTACTCACAGGGTGATAGTTTGTTTATGCATGCCGATACGTTGCAGATGTACACTTTCAATCTGAATACCGACTCTATCTTCCGTGAAACAAGAGCGTATCATAAAGTGCGTATGTATCGCACGGATGTGCAGGGAGTGTGTGATTCGCTGGTTTTTTCGTCCAAAGACAGCTGTCTGACTATGTATTATGACCCTATTCTTTGGAATAACAACCAGCAATTGTTAGGTGAGGAAATAATGATTTACATGAATGACAGTACTATTGATTGGGCGCATATTCACAATCAGGCACTATCTGTTGAAAAGTTGGATTCTGTCAATTATAATCAGGTGACCGGAAAAGATATCAAGGCATATTTCAAGAATGGAGAGATGCACCAGGTAGACGTAATCGGTTCGGTCCGTGTCATTTATTATCCGATGGAGAGCGACAGCACACTAATTGGCATGAATGTATCGGAGACAAGCCTTTTGAATATGTATCTGGAAAACCGGAAGATGAAAAAGATGGTTATGAGTCCGAAATCAAATGGAACTCTTTATCCGATGCTTCAACTTCCGCCGAATAAAATGAAACTGGAAAACTTTAATTGGTTCGACTATATCCGTCCGCTCAATAAAGAGGATATCTTTAACTGGCGCGGAAAGAAAGCCGGGCAGGAATTAAAGAAGAGTAATAGAGGTACTGCACCTTTGCCAAATCAAGACTTGTTTAATAAAAAGAAGAAATAACTATGGGAATGTTTAAAATGGAAAAGCCTCGCCGTTTCAACCACCAATATATATATGTGGACGAACGAAAAGAGAAATTGCAGAAGATGGAAGAGAACGCCAAGCGCGACTTGGGTATGCTTCCTCCGAAAGAGTTTTCCCCCGAAGACATTCGTGGAAAGTTTATTGAAGGAACCAAGCATCTGAAACGCAGAAAAGAGAGTGGACGCAGACCGTTGGCTTATGGGGCTTTGTTTGTTGCCATTGGCGTTCTACTTTTTATCTTGCATTATCTGGTGACCGGAGAATTAAATTTTTAATGAATCATTCGTAGTTGTATTATGAGCGATATCATACGTTTACTGCCGGATTCTGTCGCTAATCAAATAGCGGCAGGAGAGGTGATACAGCGTCCTGCATCTGTTATAAAAGAGCTGGTGGAGAATGCCATTGATGCCGGAGCGCAGCATATAGATGTATTGGTAACGGATGCCGGAAAGACTTCTATTCAGGTGATAGATGATGGTAAAGGGATGTCTGAAACCGATGCGCGTCTGTCTTTTGAACGCCATGCAACTTCTAAGATAAAGGAGGCGGCTGATTTGTTCGCTTTGCGGACGATGGGATTCCGTGGGGAAGCGTTGGCTTCTATTGCAGCGGTGGCACAAGTAGAGTTGCGCACGTGTACAGAAGGAGAGGAACTGGGTACTAAACTGGTTATTGCCGGTTCCAAGGTGGAAAGCCAGGAAGCCATATCGTGTCCCAAGGGCAGCAATTTCTGTGTGAAGAATCTGTTTTTTAATGTACCTGCGCGGCGTAAGTTCCTGAAATCCAATCAGACAGAGCTAAGCAATATATTGACTGAGTTTGAACGCATTGCATTGGTCAACCCTAATGTGTCTTTCACTTTGTATCATAATGATGCTGAGTTGTTTAATCTTCCCGCCATTCAGTTGCGCCAACGCATCATGGGAGTGTTTGGGAAGAAAATTAATCAGGATCTTCTATCGTTGGATGTAGATACCACGATGGTGCGCGTCTCAGGCTTTGTCGGCCGGCCGGAAAGTGCCCGCAAGAAAGGAGCTCGCCAATACTTCTTTGTAAACGGACGTTATATGCGTCATCCTTATTTCCATAAAGCCATTATGGATGCATACGAGCATCTGATACCGGTAGGTGAACAAGTATCTTATTTTATTTACTTTGAGGTGGACCCTGGTAATATTGACGTAAATATTCACCCTACCAAGACGGAAATCAAATTTGAGAATGAACAGGCCATTTGGCAGATATTGGCAGCGGCTGTCAAGGAAACATTAGGTAAATTCAATGCTGTACCTTCCATTGATTTTGATACGGAGGGTATGCCGGATATCCCTGCATTCGAGAGTTCTCCTTATGCCGGAATACAGCCTCCGAAAACAACTTATAACCCGGATTACAATCCTTTCAATACGTCTGCTGTGCCTCCCTCTTCCTACTCCTCAAAGCCCACTCGTGATTGGGAACGGCTGTATGAGGGCGTGGAACAGCATGCGTCGGCCCAACATGCGCAGATGTCTTATCCGGATGATGGGGATTATTTCACGGCATCGCCGATGGAGGAACCGGCTGCTCCCACTTTGTATGACAATTCGGAAGAGTCGGCAATGGGAGAGAAATCATCTCAACATTATCAGTTTAAAGGACGCTTTATCCTTACTTCCGTCAAATCAGGCTTGATGATTATCGATCAGCAACGGGCGCATATTCGTATTCTTTATGATCAATATCTGGAGCAGATAACACGTCGACAGGGAGCATCGCAGGGAATGTTATTTCCTGATATTGTGCAATTCCCGGTTTCGGAAGTACCTGTATTGCAAGAAATCATGGAAGATTTGTCATACTTGGGTTTTGAACTGACTGATTTGGGAGGTGGCAGTTATGCTATCAACGGCATACCTTCGGGTATTGAAGGTTTAAATCCGGTGGAACTGATTCAGAGTATGGTTCATACTGCCATTGAGAAGGGAGGTAAAGTGAAAGAAGAGGTGCAGAGTAATCTGGCTTTGACATTGGCTAAAGCTGCGGCTATTGTGCCGGGGCAGGTTTTGACGAACGAGGAAATGAATGGTTTGGTAGATGGGTTGTTTGCTGTAACTACTCCTAATTATACTCCTGACGGTAAAACCGTGTTGTCCGTGCTTCAGGAGGATGAGTTGGAAAAGCTGTTTAAATAAAATCTGACTATAAAAAGATAAGCCGCTTGGAAGCGATTCCAAGCGGCTTTGGCTTACCTTTTTTAAGGCAGAGTATTATTGGGCTTCGATAATTACACGACGGTTGAATGCCGGAGGAGTTAATGTATTAACGCCACCCATACCGCTAATAATCATATTGCTCTTGTTTACACCCAGTTTAACCAATTCGTTTGCAACTGTATTTGCACGGTCTTCACTCAATTGTTTATTCCATGATGCACTACCTGTGTCGCTGTCAGCATAACCGGTTACTTTCAGTTTGATGCCCGGATTGTCTTTTACTAAGTTGGCAATCTGTTGCAGGTTGACTACGCTGTTTTGAGGCAGAGTGGCAGAACCAATCTGGAAGAATACAGATTGCGGAACCGGAGTCAGCTGATTAACGGTAACTTGTTCTGTAACCACCTCATTAGGAGTATTTGCAAGTTGTGCCTTCAACTGGCGGTTTTGTTCGATTTGTTGAGCCAAAGCTGCATTGATAGCATCCATCTGAGATGCTGTAAGAGCCATCATAGCATCCACATCAGGAGCAGGTTTGAATCCTCTCTGCGGGAATTTATAGGTCACACCGACTGATGCGCCCAGCATAACGTCCAATCCTTTGTTCAGGGTCTTTCCGTCAAACTTGTTTTCAGCAGCCATACCATAAAGTTCCAAGTTCAAATCCCAAGCATCTGCCACATGGAAGGTATTAATCAAACCGAAGTTGAATGCTAATGAATTAAGGTGAGGTTTGTCATAAGAATGAGCGAAACCGAAACCTACAAACGGAACAGCATCGTATACACGGTCGGGATTATAACCGGCTAGCATATTGCTGATGTTGAATAAGATATCGCCGTGTAAGTTCATATAGTTGAACTTATCCTGATAGTATCCTTCACTCATCATATGAGGTTTGGAGTATGCAGAAGGTTCGCTTGAAAAACTCTTTGACTGTAAACCGCTATATTGCAAGCGTAATCCTAATCCGGGAGTAAACCATTTACCAATTGATACATTCAGGGCGGGAGCGATACGCTTGCCGAATTTGCCCAGGTCGGATTGGTCACCGAATAATACTTGTGCACCGCCTCCTACAGAGAAGAACCAATTATCAAAGAATCGATTGGTCTCTACTTTGTACTTATCTACCGGAACCTCCATAACATCTACACTTTCGCTGACGATAGCGTTTTGTGATTTGTTGCTCTGCTGCGCGAACGTTGCAGAACTGATACTGGCGATTGCCAGTGCAAACATTAATTTTTTCATACTCATTTCTATTAGTTAAATTATTGTTTAGGTATATCTTCCCAATTTCAACTAAATAACATGAGCGTTGAAAAAAAGTTTGTGCGGCTTGAATATTTAATATTTTTTTATGAAAGAAGGCTAAAAAGGTAGTGCGACTCAGTGCTGCGTTCTGCATCAAAACTGAATCCCTCCCAATTGAATCCTTTTAATTCTTCAGGCTTTTCAATGCGGTTCTTGATGATATAGCGTGTCATTTCTCCTCTACACATTTTAGTATAAATAACGACAGTCGTTAATTTCCCTTTTTTCCAAACCTGAAATTCGGGTGTAATCACGCGTACCTGTTGTTCAATACGTTTCCAGTCGAAAAGGTCTTTCATTTCATTGCTGGCAAGGTTGATTAATGTGCCTCCTTGTGCTTTGATGGACTTAATGAATTCATCAGTCAATATTGGTTTCCAATAATCAAACATGGATATTCCTCCATGCTCTGGCAGTCTGACGTCTCCTTCCAATCTATAATTCTTTATCAGGTCAAGCGGACGAAGTAATCCATATAAAAAGGAAGTGATACGCAGATGATTTTGTATGTATTGAAAATCTTCTGCTGTAAAGTCTTGAGGACAGATACGTTTAAACACTATGCCTGTATAGGCTAACAAGGCAGGAAGAGCTTTGTTTTCTTCAGAACAGAAATTCTGAAAGCGAAGGTAATTTTCAGCGGCTATTTTACTGTTTACCTGCAACAGGCGTTCCAGTTCCTCGGCAGAGAACTGGGACATATTGAGTGCATGCTGAATGGCTTCAGCCTGAAATTGTGGCGTACCGGTGGTGGGAACTTTCACTTTAGAACGGTCCGTCATGGTCTTGGCACACGAAATAAAAGTCATCATAGGCTAAAAAATGATATTTCAGTCGGCAAATATAGGAAAAACAGATATATTTGTCTTTATTATATCGCGAATTAAATATTCAGAACTATGAAAATGAAAAAGTTAGGATTGTTATTGATGCTGATATGCGTCAGCTTTGCAGTGCATGCACAGGAATTGAAGAAGGGAGATAAGTTACCTGATTTTCAGTTGAAATCATCAGTTTATGGAAATGTTTCATCTGCTGATTTGAAGGGTAAGGTGGTATTGGTCAGTTTATTTGCCACTTGGTGTGGTCCATGCCAGTTGGAACTTGCAGAAGTGCAAAAAACGCTTTGGCCTAAATATAAGGATAATAAGGGCTTTGTATTGTTGGTGATTGGCCGTGAGCATACGGACGAACAACTGAAGGTTTATAATGAGCGGAAGAAATTTACTTTCCCGTTGTATCCTGACCCTAAGCGTGAAGTTTTCTCACTCTTTGCTGAAAAATCTATCCCTCGTGCGTATCTGTTCAATAAGGAAGGAGAAGCAATTTATACTTCTATGGGGTATGAAAAGGAGGAGTTTAATCATTTGATGAACGCTATTGAAGAAGCTTTGAAGTAATCAAAAGCTATTATTGAAACTAATTTTAATTCTAATACTTATGAAAATCAAATCACTGATTGCCGTTTTGTTGTGTATTGTGGTGTGTAGCTCCTGTGAACAGCCGCCGGTAGAAGCGTATGTTGTGCTTCCCCAACCGCAAGAGATTAATTATGTTCAAGGTTTTGTGAAACTGAAGGATAAGCCGACAGTTGCTTATTCTAATGAATTGTCTAATGAGGCTCTGTTGTTGGCTTCTTACTTAAAGAATGATTTTGCAGTGGAGGCCAATTTGCAGGAAGGGAAAGACAAAGGGGATATTGTTCTTTCGTTGGATTCGACGGTCTTGCCTGACAAGAAAGGCGGATATGCATTGGAAGCTGCCGGAAGCCGGATTACAATTAAGGCTCCTGCTCCCGAAGGAGTGTTTAACGGTGTGCAGACTTTGCGTCAGATTATTAAAGAAAGAGAAGGACGCCTGACTGTTCAAAAAGCTTTGGTGACGGATTATCCGGCTTTCTCTTGGCGTGCATTCATGCTGGATGAAGGTCGGTATTTCAAAGGTAAAGAAGTGGTCCTCAACATGCTTGATAGAATGGCTGAGCTGAAGATGAATGTATTTCATTGGCATTTGACAGACGATCAGGGATGGCGTATTGAAATCAAGAAATATCCGAAGTTGACAGAAGTCGGTGCTTTCCGTGATTCTTCAGAGATTAATCATTTCCACAGCAATGTGTTTGATGGTAAGCCTCATGGTGGTTTTTATACTCAGGATGATATCAAGGAGGTAGTGGACTATGCTGCCAAGCGCCATATTATGATTGTCCCCGAAATAGAGATGCCGGGACATGCCAGTGCTGCTATTGCTTCTTATCCATGGCTGGGAACTACCGGAAAGCAGATTAAGGTGCCTTGTAACTTTGGTGTGCATTACAATGCTTATAATGTGGCCGACCCTCGTGTCATTCAATTTCAGGAAGATGTATTGGAGGAAGTGATTGCATTATTCCCTTCTCCGGTAATCCATATCGGTGGGGATGAATTGCGATATAATGCTTGGAAAGAATCGCCGATGGTGCGCAATTATATGAAGCAGAACAAGATTGCTTCACCGGCCGGACTACAAGTTTTCTTTACGAATAATATTTCTAACTTCCTGGCCTCAAAGAATCGGCACATGATGGGGTGGAATGAAATTACGGGTGCTCAGATTAATGATTATCAGCAGGATGGTACTGCTGCTTCACAGCAGCAATTGGCTCCCGGAACAATTGTTCATTTCTGGAAAGGCAATCCTGAATTAATTAAAGAGACAATAGAAAAAGGATATGATATCGTAAATTCTTATAATCGTTATACTTATCTGGACTATGACTATGGGTCTATTTCTTTGCAGAATGCGTATGAGTTCAATCCGATTCCCGAGGGACTGACAGAGGCGCAGAAAAGTAAGGTCTTGGGTATCGGTTGCCAGATGTGGGGCGAATTTATTCCTACAGTTGAAAGTATGAATAAAAAGATTTATCCGCGTCTTGCCGCATACGCCGAAGTAGGCTGGACAAGTCCATCCAATAAGGATTATGAGCGTTTCCGTAACTCGTTGGATTCATTTATCGGGCATTGGGAAAAGCTGGGTATTCAATTGGGTGAGTGGAAATAATAAAAAAGTGGGGATGTGTCAAAACTCCCCTTTTATCGAAATCACCCTCGCTACAACTACCTGTGGCGAGGGTGACTTTTATTTATGAGAGTTTCGATACACCCTCGTTTCTTGTGAGAGTGCCCGATAGGGCTAGAGTGAAGTGAATGATATCTATTTATAAGAAATCCATTTAATCATTTCTTTGAGTGTCGGTTTCTTGCCATACATCAGGATACCTACACGATATATTTTTCCCGAAATCCAGATGAGTGCAAGTGCTGAGGCATAGAGCAGACAAAGTGAAAGAATGATTTGCCAAGTCGGTGCATCCAGCGGAACACGTACCATCATGACGATAGGGGAGGTAAACGGTATGAGAGAACACCAGAAAGCCAGCGGGCCGTCCGGGTTATCGCCACTGTAGATACCGGCGTAAAGGGAGAATATCATCAGTATCATAATGGGAGTCATAAACTGTTGCGAATCTTCCATGGCATTGATAGAGGCTCCGATGGCAGCAAAGATGGAGGCATAAATCAGGAATCCGCCGATGAAGTTCAGGGTAAAGAGGATTCCGAGCTTCAGCAGATTCAGGTTTTGTAAGGCGCTAATCATGCCTTCGGCACCTTTTAGAATGGCTGCATCTCCACCGAAAGTATTGTCGGCAATACCCAAAAGGATAACAAGCAGAACACCCCATATCAGCAGTTGGGTAATACCAACCAGACCAATGCCGATAATCTTGCCAAGCATCAGTTGAAGCGGCTTGACCGATGATACCATCAGCTCGACAATGCGGCTTGTCTTTTCTTCCATGACACTCTGCATCACCATGCCTCCATAAGACATAACGAACATATAGATAAGGAAGGTAAGTACCATACCGACGGCTATTGCAATGCCGGCGTTTGATTCGTTGGCGCTACCGTCTTCACTCCATTTGATGGTGCGTGCACTGTATCTCTTATCAAAGTCCTGCATGATATTTTGTAACTCGGGAATGTTATAACTGGTCAGCTTATCGTGTCTGATTTGTTCATTCAGCGTATTGTTTACCAATGACAGCAAGCCTTTAGTCACTTCTTTGCGCGAATAGATGGCGGCGGCTGTGGGATTCTGAATCAAGTCTTCTGTAATTTCCACTACAGCGTCTATGTGGGTAGTGTCACTCCGGTATTCGGGCAACATTTCTTGTCCGCTGATGAAATGATAAGATTCATCGTCTTTGAATTGTCCGATGTACTTCTGTGTGTGGTCAATGATTACTACTTGTTTTACTTCATCACTTTTCACTGTCGATAGCAGTGCGGGAACAAAAATGAGAGCTGCAAAGATGAACGGCATCAGGATGGTAAGAAGAATAAATGATTTCTTGCTTACTCGGTTCAGAAATTCACGTTGTATAATGATTAATATTTTGTTCATGACTTTTGGCGTTTAGTGTTTATCCAGACCTTCTACCGTGCGGATGAATATTTCGTTCATGGATGGCAGGCATTCGGTAAAGGAGATTATTTCGGTTTGTTGGGCTATTTGGGTCAGTAATGCCGAGTTGGACATATCCTGTTGTTTTTGTAGGGTATATCGGATTTCCTCTTCGGCGGGCTGACTGTCTACAATCTCGAACAGGGGAGATTCTTTCAAGGGCTGCCCTTTCGGAGTGCTCAGGGTATAGGTATTGGCCTTGAAGCGCGAACGCACCTCCTTTACATTACCTTGCAACACCACTTCCGAATGATTGATGAGCGCGATATTGTCACATATTTCTTCTACCGAAGCCATGTTGTGTGTGGAAAAGATGATGGTGTGTCCCTCTTTCTTCAGTTCCAGTATTTCACGCTTCAGCAGTTCGGCGTTCACAGGGTCGAAGCCGGAGAACGGTTCGTCAAATATCAGTAATTGGGGTTTATGCAATACGGTGATGATAAATTGCACCTTTTGCTGCATCCCTTTGGACAGTTCTTCCAACTTCTTGTTCCACCACGGAGTAATTTCAAACTTTTCGAACCATATTTTCAGTCGTGAGCTGGCTTCTGCTTTGCTGAGACCTTTCAGTTGCGCCAGATAGATAGCCTGTTCGCCCACTTTCATTTTCTTATATAAACCGCGTTCTTCGGGCAGATAACCGATATGATAGATGTCTTCGGCTTGTGACAGATGTCCATTGAAGCGTACTTCTCCCGAATTGGGGGCTGTGATGCGGTTGATGATGCGGATGAGTGTAGTTTTGCCGGCACCGTTCGGCCCCAGCAATCCAAAGATTTGTCCTTCGGGGACCTGAATGCTGACACCATTCAGCGCAGTGTGGTTGGCAAAGCGTTTGACCACTTGATGCGTTTCTAAGAAAAAATTATTCATAACTTTTTATGTTTGTTGTTTTGTTGAATCAAAATGTCAACGTTATATTGTTTCGGCTAACTCGGGGACAAAGTTATGGATTTTTTCTTATAGCTGTGAGTGAAAAGGGAAAATAATTAGGTTGAATCGGATTTATGTCAAGAAGAAATAGCTGTCTTTACTTTTGCAGAATCCTAAAGGTAATCAGTATAGAGCAGAGTATTTATTCCATCGGTATACAGAATTTCGAGAGCCTTCGCCAAGGCGGTTATCATTTCAACTTCAAGACTCCCGGCATCTACAATCGGGGTGAATGGGCGGCGAGGCATGCGAAGGGGAAACCATTCATCTCGAAATGCCGATGAATAGGACAAAAACGGATGGGGGAAGGGGGAAATTCCAGTTTTGAAGAGAGGGGCACGGCTTCAAAGTGTACGTTGTTGGAGCTGTTGATGTAAGATAAAATAGGTTAACTTTTTTTTGTTGCGAAGAACAGCGTGACGGTTTATTTTTTAGCTTTGTTCATATATAAACTTTAAATATAATGATGTATGAAAAAGATTGTAGTTTTATTTGCTTTATTTCTAATTCTTGGTGCAAATATTTATTGGGATTGTATTGATTCAACAGGAAACTTGTCAGAACTTCAACTAGCAAATATTGAAGCTTTAGCAAGTGACGTAAGTGGAGCTTCCAATACGGGACCTAGAGAAAAAGAAAAATGCTATGGTGGTGGACATAAAATGGTGTGTCGTTGCATTAATTCCGAATCATGTACTGACGGTGATTGTTTTTAAACTAATTACAGTTCTGGTTGGTAATGTGCAAAAATAACTTGGACATTTGAAAACTCTAATATTGAGCGTAAGAGTCTTTGCTCTTCAGAGGAATAGGCTTTTTATATCAACGCGTGAAAGGTCCAGTTTTTTTTGTTATTGCTTGATGCTATGAAACCAAGATACTTGCAGCTAACCTTGGAAATATAGGAAGGGTCGATGGCGAAGACGTTTCTTTGACCGATAAAATATTCGCTGGTGATTGAACCATTGAGTTTCATCCTGTTTATTGCATGAGTAATTATAATCCATTAGAAATGAAGAATAAATTTATACAGATATTTGTCCTAGGGCTATTATCTGCTTGCTCTGGGAATAAAGGTACTGTTGAACCTTTAAATTGTGGTGTATATAAAGTAGAAATATCTCTTGATAATTCTTTTTACGATTCAATTACTAGTCATATTTCGGACACATCGTTCGTGATTCTGAAGGAAAAAGGTAACGTAATGTTCTCTTGTGCCGATAAAATAATGGAACATAACGACAAATATTATATTTTGGACAAAAGTTCATTACGAACTGTTGTATCTTTTAAAAAAGATGGAAGTCCTGTTGCTAGATATGGATGTACCGGACAAGGACCAGGAGAATATGTTTTTCCTTGGGATATGGATATAGACGAAACAGGAGTGTATGTGTTAGATACAAATTCAAAAAAGGTCATTCATTACACAGAATCTGGAAATCTGTTAAGTGAACGAAAAATCCCTTTTTTTGCAGATGCTTTTAAGCGGCTGGAAAATGGTAGTTTCATATTTAACATAACACCAAACGGTAAACAAATCCCTAGTTTAATTTATACGGATTCGTTAATGAATCCCATTGAGTACTCAATGCTTTATCAAGAAGGCTATGTAGGAGAATATACAACCAATGGAATTTTTACTTATAATAATTTAGGTTTATGTTTTTATCGCTCGCCTTCAGACTCTTTGTCAATATTAGATGAAAACGGGAAAGTTCAAAGCCTTATCGTTTTTGATTTTTTGGATAAAGCTGTCCCTCAAATAGCAAAAACGGACTATTTAGCCTTTAGCCAAAACAATCAATCGGGCGATTACTTGCATTTGGTTAACAGTCCTATCGTCGTTTCTGATAGTACTTGGATAGGACTTATTGAAGATGGGAATAGTCAATATACTATTATATTCAATCCTTTCAATAATAAATGTGGATGTAGAAAGTTTACAAAATCATCTTCTGTATATGATATTATAGAACCTATGTCCTCTGATGGCAAAGGGACTATTGTAAGTCTTATCAGCCAAGAACTGGAAAATATGTGCAGAGATTATGAATCACTACCTGACACTATAAGAAATGCGCTGAATGATGGAAATCGGATTTTGTTGGTTAACAAATTTCATTTTTAACGTACTCCAATATTAGTCCCATAGTAGTATCTTATCAAAAAAAGAGGGTGTGTCAGATTGAAGACACACCCTCTTTTTATTTATTGGGAAGGATTATTTATAATCCTGCCAGCTCTTGATTTGAATATCCTTTTCGCTCATTTCGCAGAATGCTTCGATGAAGGCACTTGCCAGACGAGCATTGGTAATCAAAGGAATATTGTGGTCGATGGCTCCGCGACGAATCTTGTAACCGTTAGTCAACTCACGTTTAGAATGGTTCTTCGGAATGTTGACAATCAGGTCGAACTTGTGTTCGGCAATCATTTTCATCACGTTATTCTCTGCATCGGGGCGTTCATCCGGCCAGTACACAGGAGTGGTGTTTACTCCGTGTGCATTCAGGAAAGTAGCAGTTCCGGCGGTTGCATAGATTTCGTATCCTTTGTCTGCCAACATGCGGCTGGCTTCCAACAAATCTACCTTAGATTTGGTAGCACCTGATGAGAACATGACAGATTTCTGAGGAATCTTAAATCCTACAGCAATCAGTGAGTTCAGCAAGGCTTCGTGGAAGTCATCGCCGATACAACCTACTTCACCGGTTGAAGACATGTCTACACCCAATACAGGGTCAGCCTTGTGCAAGCGTGAGAATGAGAACTGAGAAGCTTTTACACCAATCCAGTCAATGTCGAATGCCGACTTGTCCGGTTTGCTGTATGGAGCACCCAACATGATGCGGGTGGCTGTTTCAATAAAGTTACGTTTCAATACCTTAGAAACAAATGGGAATGAACGTGAGGCACGCAGGTTGCACTCAATCACTTTCACTTCGTTGTTCTTGGCCAGGAACTGCATATTGAACGGACCGGAAATATTCAGTTCTTTAGCGATGCGGCGACCGATTTTCTTGATGCGGCGGGCTGTCTCGAAATAAATCTTCTGTGCCGGGAATACCAATGTAGCGTCACCGGAGTGTACACCAGCATATTCAATGTGTTCGGAGATGGCATATTCCACCACTTCACCGTTCTGGGCTACAGCATCAAACTCTATTTCTTTGGTTTCCTGCATAAACTGTGATACCACTACCGGATATTCCTTAGAAACTTCCTTCGCCATCTGCAAGAACTCTTTCAATTCGTCTTCGTTGTAGCATACGTTCATGGCAGCACCCGAGAGTACGTATGAAGGACGAACCAATACCGGATAGCCTACTTTGTTAACAAAGTCTTCCATCTCTTCCAGACTGGTCAATTCTTTCCAAGCCGGTTGGTCAATGCCCAGTTGGTCGAGCATGGCCGAGAATTTATGACGGTTTTCAGCACGGTCGATAGACAGCGGTGAAGTTCCCAATACAGGTACGGACTGACGATGCAGTTTCATTGCCAGATTGTTGGGTATCTGTCCGCCTACCGATACGATAACGCCGCCCGGTTGTTCCAGGTCGATTACGTCAAGTACACGTTCGAATGAAAGTTCATCGAAGTACAGACGGTCACACATATCGTAGTCGGTAGAAACTGTTTCGGGGTTATAGTTAATCATGATGGATTTGTAACCCAGCTTGCGTGCAGTCTGGACGGCGTTCACAGAGCACCAGTCAAATTCTACGGAAGAACCGATGCGGTAAGCACCCGAACCCAATACGACTACTGATTTTTCGTTCTTATAATAATTGACATCATAACCTGTAGTAGCGTATGTCATATACAGGTAATTAGTCAGTTCGGGATGTTCTGACGCCACTGTATTGATACGTTTCACAGCCGGAAGAATATTCAAAGCCTTACGACGGGCACGTACAGCCAGGTTTTCTTTTTCCATATTGCCGTTTGCTTTCAACACGAAGCGTGCAATCTGGAAGTCGGAGAAGCCTAACACTTTAGCTTGGCGAAGTACATCTTCAGGCAAATCCTCTATCTTGTTATAAGTAGAAAGTTTAGCCTTATAGTCAACGATGTTTTTCAGCTTGCCCAGGAACCACGGGTCAATCTTGGTCAGCTCATGGATACGTTCAATGCTGTATCCTTCTTCCAATGCAGAAGCGATGGAGAAGATACGGAGGTCTGTCGGGTTAGCCAGTTCCTCATCCAAGTTTTCGAATTTGGTATGGTCGTTACCCACGAAACCGTGCATACCCTGACCAATCATGCGAAGACCTTTCTGAATGATTTCCTCGAAAGAACGTCCGATAGACATGATTTCACCTACCGACTTCATGCTGGAACCGATTTGGCGTGATACACCGGCAAACTTGGTCAAGTCCCAACGGGGAATCTTACAAATCAAATAATCCAATTGAGGAGCTTCGTATGCTGAGTTGGGAGTACCCATCTCGCCAATCTGGTCCAGTGTGTAACCCAAAGCGATTTTAGCGGCAACGAATGCCAAAGGGAAACCGGTAGCCTTGGAAGCCAGTGCGGAAGAACGGCTCAGACGCGCGTTTACTTCGATGACACGGTAGTCGTTGGTATCTGCATTGAAAGCGTACTGGATGTTACATTCACCCACAATACCCAAGTGACGGATACATTTTGTAGACAGTTCTTGCAGCATGGCCACTTGTTCTTCTGTCAGCGAGCAAGTGGGGGCCACCACGATAGACTCACCGGTGTGGATACCCAGCGGGTCGAAGTTTTCCATGCTTGCCACGGTGAAGCAATGGTCGTTGGCATCGCGGATTACTTCGAATTCAATTTCTTTCCAACCTTTCAATGATTCTTCAACCAGGATCTGTTTAGAGAACGCGAATGAGCTTTCCGCCAATTTGATGAAAGCTTCTTCGTCCGGACAGATACCGCTACCCAAACCACCTAATGCGTAGGCTGAGCGTACCATAACCGGATAACCGATTTCGCGGGCAGCTTTCAGAGCCTCTTCCATACTTTCCACAGCGTGGCTCTTCGGGGTTTTCATCGGAATTTCATCCAGCTTCTTTACGAATAAATCACGGTCTTCAGTGTACATGATGGCTTCTACAGAGGTACCCAGTACTTCTACACCATATTTCTTTAACGTACCGTTCAGATAAAGTTCAGTACCGCAGTTCAGTGCAGTCTGACCACCGAAAGCCAATAAAATACCGTCCGGTTGT
>ULMW01021435.1_pt1 | contig 28182 bp, 17 predicted proteins | sample 1951761 | NCBI WGS metagenome assembly ULMW01 (sample SAMEA4835561, study PRJEB28245) | human gut metagenome | biome: gut microbiome; material: fecal sample | place: Denmark | collected 2008 | reverse complement strand
TCCACTGTGCTGAACAGGCTTAAAGCCTAACAACTAAAATATTTCTAATCTCATATTTTAGTTAAATAAACTCCTATTTTCTTTAATAAATTTTTCTTCCTATTTTTTCTTTTTTCAGCTAATTGATTTTCATATATTTTTTCTTCATTCTCATCTACTATAGCATCTACAAATTTTGTATGATATTGGTCATAATCTTTTACAATTTTAATTGCTCCTTGCACTTCTTTTATCTTTAGTACAACCTGACAGTCTTTAATAAAGTCCATCTTATCCATTTTCAAATATAAGACATTCTCATAAAAATATGTATTAATATAATTCAACAATTCTATGGCCGTTGAATGAATAAAGTCATCCCTACTATATTTTTGAATCTGCTGTTGTTTTAATTGGTAACAACTTAATGCTGTTTTCAAAATAGTACTATCATATTTACTAGTAAACCCTCCCCAACGATAAAAATAGGTCTTATCGTTAATCCATACAATCCTTTTTGCATATGGTAGTACAAACATATTGTATACCAAGTCTTCGTTAATCAACCCTGTAAGTGGTGGTTCTGGAATATTGTCCAAGAAAGATTTTCTAAATAATTTATTCCAAATATTAACTGGAAAATAACTGATTCCAAAAAAAGATTGATAATAATTTTTCATAAATTCCTTATGCTCTATTACTCTTTCTTTTTTCTCTTCTTTATTTTTTTTCATTTTGGGAAACAACATAAATCTTATTGACTCTCCCACAACAACATCTGCATCTGTTTTTATTATTTCATCATATAGTGTTTTTATTGCATTTTTTTCTAATATGTCATCTTGATCCATATGCATTATGAATTCACCTGTTACATATTTTAATCCTTCTCTTCGTGCTGACTCTACTCCCCCATTCTCTTTTTCTATAATTTTAATTCTTTTATCTCTTTTTCTTTCATTTTCCAATATAAACTTTGTGTTATCTTTTGACCCATCATTCACTAAAATCAGCTCTATATTTTTATACGTCTGATTTAATATAGAATTAATTGCAGAAAAAAATTTTTTTTGGATTCCTTCTATATTGTAAATTGGCATAATAATACTAATTTTGTTTTTCATAATCAAGTTCCTGTCTTTCTTAAGTTAATTTTCATCTCCTGCACGAACTTTTATTATTATAAAATTATCATCCTCATAAATTTTATACGCTCGCTTATCAATCTTTACAAAATCATATTTCCCACTATCAAGAATCTTATTATACTCTTTTATGCTCATATACCTAAATTCAGATGTAAAATATTGTTTCATAAAAACATCTATATTATTTCCACTTATATCTATGTATTTTGTATCTATTTTAGGATATATATCTTCTAGTTTTTTATATTTATCCTCATGACTACCTTCATAAAAGATTCCAATCTTCTTATTTAAATCATATTTTCCTGTTTCTAACTGTTCTTCAATTCTATTTGCTAATAATAATGTCCTTTGATATCTCACCCCAGCATATTCATATGCTGTATTATTAGATAGTATAAATCCATATATGATTACACTTGATAATACTATTACTATTCTATTTTTTCTCCCTTGTAAATGGCAAAACTCCGCTATAACAAAAATATAAATAAATATTAAAACCCACGCATATTTCATTAATAAATGATATTCTGCATCTGGCGATATTGCATATATCGTGAGTAAACAAACTGGCAAGAAAACTATACATATAATAATTGTTATAATTTGTTGTTTATTTAATTTTTTTATAATACTAACCATCAATATGATATACGAAATACAGAAACATATTAAAAATAATTTGTTAAAAAAAATGTTTTTATATATTGTCATAATACTCTGTACATAAATAATTTTTATTTTTAACAAAACATTATTTGTATATCCTCCATTTATCAGAGTGTTAATCCCTTGATATGGAACCAATTCCGTATTAAAAAGATGTAATAATATTTTGAGTATTATATAATATAATATGCTCCCACCAATCCCAATTTTTATGTAACTAATAATATTTTTTATTATCTTTTTTTCTTTTTGCAAAATATCTTTTATTATTAATAATATACATAATACCATTGTAACTGAAATATAAGCTTGATAAATTGCAATGCTACCCATCAAACATAAAACCGCAACCACTAAAGAAATTTTGCTTTCTCTTATAATCCATATAGATAAAATTGATAAAAACAACCCTAGCATGTATCCATCTACCGTAAACATATATAAAAAAGTTGCTCCTAATGCAGGAAAAGAAATCATATAAGTCATTGTAATATATTGATATATTCTATTTTGTATTTTAAATATATCTATAATTAACAAAGCACTCAATACAACAAAAATAATAGCAACAACGCCATTTACTACTGTTAGTGTATATGGTCCAGTTATTAAGCAGGCCATTCCCAACAACCATCTTCCTGAAGTTAGTGTATTTTGCCATGTATAATAATTAAAAGCAATTCCATCATTGTTAGGAAAATCATTAAATATAATCATTCCATGTACTATGATACCAAATATTATTCCAAATATAAATAACTTTTCTACATCTTTGTTTCTCATAAATACACTCCTTTTTTATTGGTCTTTATATATAGCACCTCAATCAAACCAATTATCGTTAAACTAGCTACCGTGCAAATTATTCCTACTTTTAATCCTTTTGTATGGTATTCTGCCGAAATATTATTATCACCCTTTTCACAACTTATACCCATCAATCCATAATTTACTTCAATAGGCTTTACCCTATGTCCATTTACTTTAATATCCCATCCAGAGTCATTTGGTATACTAAAAAAAACTATATTTTTCTTTTTAAGTTTTATTTTTGCATTAAATCCTTTTGATGTTCCATTAAAATAATACGCTGCATTTTGTTTTCTCTGACTTACAGATTTTTCCATATCATGATTAAAACTATATTCTCTTATTAAATCTTTGATCATATTTTTATCTTCTTTTTTTATAATAAGAGCATCTAACATTATTTGTGCTTTTTCTTTTCTTGTTTTATTATCTAGCACATTTTCCAGACAATACGAATTATATGTAAATCCTATTGGTATATAATTACTATTTTTATAAATTTTTACCCCTTCTTTTTCTTTATAAAAAATAAATCCTCTTGGAATATTACTATTTCCATCGTAATCATAATAATATTTAACCGACAATATTGCATCTACCCATTCATTAATTTCTTCTGGTGATTTTAACATAGTTCCACCTATGTTATCAGCAAACTTAAATTCATCAGAATATTTTGAACTATAAATATTTTGTAAACTATTATAATAATTTACAGATGCCATATTCTTAAATAATCCATAATTTAACACTTCTTTCGGATAATCAATTCGATATTTAAATGTAAAATTATTCTTTTCATTTCCATCAACAAACGTAACTTTATAATATTTATCATTACTATATGCTGTATCATGTCGATCATAATTTATCGTATTATATACAAAATAATTTGCCATACTTGCAATTATCACACATGTAAATATCTTATATATTAAATTTTCATGCTTTGATTTCATACAATACCACAATGCTGAAAAGTTAATAATAGTTAAAATTATCATAATTAATAAAACTCGATATCCCATAAAAGTATTAGCCATACACTGACTTGCAAATACACTGACCAATGAGATTCCATATTTATATAATATATATATAATTGATGGTATCAGTAATAATCCTATTGATAATATTGTATATAAAGTCAATAATCTACTATCTATTTTTTCCTTCTTTTCTTGTATTTCACATAATTCTATTGTCGTAGCTAACGAAAACAATAATGCTAATCCATATAACCATCTTGTGTAAATAGCTGATGAAAATAAATTAAATGTTGCATTAAAAAGAGGCAGAAAATAGCCAATTATAAAAAAAACACATAATTTTTTTAACCAATCTTTTTTTCTTAGAATGTATTGAAATACCAAAAAGCATCCAAACACAGGCAAATAAATTGCTGTAGAAGACCAATCTGTAGCATCAAAGAAAACATGATATCCTCCGCTTTCAATTGGTGCTACTAGTGTACGCAAATGTTCTAATATCACTTGTGGATAATATAAAAATGTCATTTGATGCCCTATGTTTTGCATCGCTTTTCCAGATCCAAGAATTGCATAAAATGAGGGAATCAATGCTACTGCACTTATACCTGTACCTAACACACTATATATAAAAATTCTTATAAAAATTTTCCAATTATTTTTCCATGATATAATTTTATATAATTCCAACCTAAAAAATACATATATAATTATTAATATAACTGTTGAAACAAAAAAATAATAATTTATCATTGCATTGATTGCTAAAAATAAAACATATTTTTTTCGTTTATTTTCAAACATTAAACTTTCTAATCCATCCATTAAAAATGGAAATAATGCAATAACATCCAAAAAAAAATAAAAATTTGTATTAATAATCGTAAAACCAGAAAATGTATATAGAATCCCACCAATTATTGCATACTTATCTTCTCTACAAAATCTTCTTATATAAATTGTACTTCCAATCATAGAAACAGCAAATTTTAATAGAGTAGCTATTATTGTTCCATATAATATATATCGATTAGGAAATAACATAACAAACCATGCAAATGGATTAAAAATAGTATAATATGAATATGCACTTATAAAACTATCTCCTAAAAAAGAATTCCAACTCCATGATAAATTTCCAGATAAAATCATTCTCTTAAATTCTTTTATAAATGGAACATATTGCGCAAAATAATCCCCAAAGTCCAAATATTGACCATTATTATGTATTAAAATTGGTATAAATGATACAACTCCTACTATGATTCCTGTAAGACCTATATAAAACAGATTTATATTCCTATAATCATTTTTCATATTTTCAGACATAAAAATTAATATTTCCTCTCTTTACTTTTATTAAAAATACTTATTTTTTTATCATTTTATTTTTAACAATATCTATAAGTTCTTTAAATTCTTTTGTTCTACCAAATATTATCCATAAAATCATATTAGAAACAGCCAAAATAACAAATCCTTCAAAAACAAGTATTAAAAAACTCATCCTATAATTCAAAATTTTTACAATTTCAAAAGATAGCATACTAATTCCAAGAAAACAACATAAATATTTAATTATGAGCTTAAAATATTCTAATAAATTTATTTTAAATAATATTTTATATACTAACAACGGTTGTATCCAAAAACTTAATACTACTTTACTTATAATAGTACCCATTAATACTCCTGCAATTTGATATTTTTGTACAAATAAAATACTAATAATCAAATTTAAGGTTGCTGCTATAATAGGAATATATCTATCATGCCAATATATACCAGCAGCTGATTTTACAGAGTCAATTGGCGCCATAATACCATCTAAGAAAAAAACAAATACTATTAAAAAACAAGTTAAATTTCCTAAACCAAACGATTTTCCTAACCAAATATTTTCTATAAATGGTGTCATTAAACAAAACATCCCTGTAGCACATACCGTATAAATCCAAAAATTTATAAATAACATTTTTTTAAAAATTCTATATACATTTTCTTTTGTTTCTGATGCGACTGCATTTCCAAGGCTTGCACTACTACTAGATATGAAAATTTTCACAAAATTTGATACAGCTGTCAATATCGTGGTATAATTTGAATACAATCCAACGGATATAACACTTAGTTTTGATGATATAACCAAATTATCACTCGCCACCGATACTATATAACCTAATTTACCTGTAAATAATGCCCTAATATTTTTATATAAAGGTTCTTTTACTTCTTTATCTAATTCAACCTTCTCTTTATCCTTTAAAAAAGGATACATTTTATCCACAATATGTGAAATTGTTAAATTTCTTATCAAATTAAAAATTACATCTATAGAAAGAAATATAATGTAATTCTTCCAAAAATATAAAATTATTATTTTTAAGAGTAAAACTATTGTTTGAGATACTGTATTTATGATTGTCACAATATATTGATTTTGATCAGCATTATTCAACGACACTTTATATGTAAACAAATACGATGTTACCGCTTGAAATAAAAACAAAAAGTATATAATCATTGTGTTATTTACTGTATTTCCTTTTAAGAAAATATCTAAAAACGGTATCATAGAAAGACCTGCACATAAAGTAAATACTGCTAATATATGGTAACTTTTTCTATAAAATTGCATAAGTCCTTTAATAACATGTTCATTTTTTTCGGTCAGAGGCTTATATAGACTATAAATCATTGCTACCCCTATTCCTGACTCTGCTAATGAAATAATTGTAAATACATTTTCTAATACACCATTGATTCCAAGATATTGTACTCCTACACTGTCTATCATGACTCTTCTTGAAATTAATCCTAATAAAACAACCACTATCTGATTCAGAAATTTAGCACACATATTAATAATTGTTTTCTTTGTTCGCATAAAACCTATTTCCTCTTAAAAGTATTTATCATTGTTATAATTCCTTGATAAATACTTTCGATATTCCTTTGCACCACTAGTTCATTTTTATTTTTTAACTGATCTCTAATTCCAACTACATCCGTTGCTACAATAGGCAAATTAAATATTTTTGCCTCAGCTACTGTAATACAAAATCCCTCATGTCTTGATGTCTGTACATACACGTCACACTCTTGATAATATGGATATGGATTTATTTTTTTTCCTAATAGAATTAAATCATTTTGTAAATTTAACTCTTCTATTTTCTGTTTTATATTTATTTCTAAATTGCCACCTCCTAATAAATACCATCTTACATTGTATCCAGCTGATTTTAATTTTTTTAGGATATCTGGTACAATATCTTGTCCTTTTTCTTCACTAAGTCGTCCTACTGTTAAAATCCTAATTCCATCAAAATCATCTTCGAATCCCTGTCCATCTTGTGCCTGTTCCATACATTTAACTTTTGGTACTGTATTGTATACAACTTTTGTCTTATCACTAATTTTAGGAACTCTCTTAATTAATTCCTGCTTTGCTGTTTCAGATACTACACATATATAATCAAATTTCGGATAAATATGCTGTGAAAATTTAACATTAAAACTACATTGACTTACATCAAAATGAATCCATTGTACTTTTTTTTCTGCTTGAATTTTGTCTATTATATATTGCGAAATAAAATCCATTGGCCCAGCATATGCTATCGCTATATCATATTGTTCAACTCTTATTTTATTCTTCCTTAAAAGAAATTTATAATACCCTGACCTATCATTTGTCAATTTAAAAATCAAATGCCAAAATGTCAACCCCATTGCCATGCCAATTTTTAATTTACTCATACACTTCTTTATTAACTGTAATGGTGGATCCATAATTAATGGTTTTAATAAATCATAATTTTCCAAAACCTCTATATGCACCCACTCTGGAATAAATTTTATTAATTCTCCCTTTTTTTCTAATAGTAACAATGTAACTTCATATTTTTGGGGATTCATATCATCTAATAAATTTACAAATGCCTTTTCTGTTCCCCCAAGATTCATATATGTTAACATAAATAAAATCTTCTTTTTTTTCATAATCTTATTCCTCTAACAATTTTTTTATTTTTTCAAATTCTTCTATATTCCCTTTCTTTTCTTTTTTTATATTCTGTATAATGTTTTTTCTAAGCTCTTCATCGTCTAATATTTTTATAACATTTTGGGCAACTGATTCTCCATTCATTTTAGCTATTAATCCATTAACACATGGCTTAATTTGCATATATACTGCTTCAAATTCTGTTGCAACAATTGGTTTATCAAAAACACGAGCTTCTGTCAAAGCTAGTCCAAACCCTTCAAATTTTGAGGTTTGTACATATAAATCACATTCTTTGTAATATGGATATGGATTTTCTCTTACCCCTAATAATTTAAATTTATTTTCCAACTTATATTCTTTTAACTTGTTTTTAATATTTTCTTCTAATGTTCCTTTGCCCAATACAAACCAAGTAAAAGATATATGATTGTCTCTCAAAATTTTGCATGCCTCTATAGCAATATCATATCCCTTCTCTTCTGCCAATCTTCCAACCGTTAAAATTTTCCATTTTTCATTTGTTTTCATATCTTGATCAGCCTTTGATTCCATATAAGACATTTTTTTCATCATATTCCCATCATTTATATCATAGATTACGATTGCCTTATCCTTATAATCACAAAATGTTTGCTGAAACTGTTTTAATGTTACATCAGAAACACATACAATTTTGTCATAAAAGCGATAATATTGATTAATAAACTTCTTAAACTTTTTTTCTGGTATATAAGTTGCATTGACCCATGCATATTTCCTTTTAGCCTTTATATAATCTGCAACATAAAATGTTGGTACTCCCTGTGCATATGCTATTGCATAATCATATTCATTTTTATTTATTGCAAAACAATTTTTAATTTTTGACCACAACATTACTGATTCACCAATATTTTCATGCTCACACATTCTTATTTTTATTGAATATCCTAATCTTGCAATTAAATATTTTAATTTAAAATTTTTATTTCTTATTAAGGGAAACTCACAGTATTCAAAATATTTTAATTTTGGTAATAAATTGACTTCTTTGGGTAATAATTTTTCAAAAGCACCTCCATAGCCAAATAATTGTAAATCAACTTCAAATTTTGAATAATCTATAAATTGCAACAATGTAGTTAAGCTCTTTTCTGCTCCTGCACATGCCAAAGATTCTATTACAAATAAAATTTTTTTCTTTTTCATATATATCTCTCCATCATATTTCTATACTCTTTTTACATACTTATGCATAAAATTCTTGTATTTCTTTTACCACTAATTCAAGATCAAATCCATTTTCCTCAATTTTTTTTCTAATTATTCTTTTATCCAAGATTGTATGATTATCTTTTATAATATCTATTACCCAATCCTCTATATTGCTCAATGACTCTCTAATAACAATACCAAGTTCCATATCCACAGATTCAGGTATTGTATCAGAGATAATACAAGGAATTCCAGCTGCCTGTGCTTCAATAATTGATATCCCAAATCCTTCTGTTATTGATGGGAAAACAAAGACATCCATTAATTGCAACAAATCAGCTATATCTGTTTGAACACCTGCAAAAATGACCGATTGATCTAATTGTTTTTGTTCTACAATTTTCTTCACTTTCTTTTGATATTCATTTTCTCTTCCAATGAACAATAGCTTTGCATTCTGACGTTTACCTCTAATCTTATCTAAAATTTCTACTAAAAATTCTTGATTTTTATTTTCTGAAAAACTTCCAACATGTCCTATAACAAAGTCTTCTTGTTTTATTCCAAATTGATTCTTAAATTCTCTCACTTTATTCCCATCAATATTTAGAAACTTCTGAACATCAATTGCATTATTTAAAACTTTAAATTTATCTTCAAAGAACAAATCTTTTCCTGCATCCTTAGAACATGCAAGTCGATCTGTTGCATATTTTCTTATTAATTGCTTTCCTCTATTCATAATGATCTTTTTGATTACTGACCCCGCATACATACCTGACACAGCATGTGAATGTACAATAATTCTCTCTACCCCAGATTTCGCTGCTGCTTCTGCAATAAATCCACCTTGCCAATCCATATGAGAATGAATACAATTTATTTTTTCATTTTTTAAAAATTTCATCAAATTTTTTTTAAATTTGTATGGACCTAATATACCAAAACTGTCTAAATGATAAATTTTTCCTCCTAATGATTTAATCTCATCATCAAAAAATCCCTTATCTTTGCTAAAAACAAGAAAATCAAATTGAATCTTTGATTTATCAATTTTTCTATATATGTTCATTATTAATGTTTCAGCACCACCTATATTCATAGCTCCAAAACAATGTAACACTCTGATCATTTTAATCACCCATTAATTTATAAATCTTTCTTACTTCTGCCTTATTGCTATAGTCACGCTTTCCACAATTAACAATCAATTGTTTTCTCAACTCTTTATTTCGAATTACATCCACAATTCCTTTTGCACATCCCTCATCATCCATTGGAACAATAATTCCATCAACCTTGTTTTCTAACTGGCTATTTGAAGATGGAAATGCTGTAATTATAACTGGCTTTTTCAATATTTGTGCCTCTAATACCGTTACTGCCTTTCCCTCATATCGTGATGGCTGAATATAAATATCACATTTTTTAATATATGGATACGGATTTGATTTTTTGCCAAGGATAATTACTCTGTCTTCCATACCAAATTCTGCTATTTTTTTACAAATTAATTGTTCGTCCCCTCCATATCCGATGATAAACCATTTGAATTTAATTCCTTCTTTTTCTATTTCTTTCGCAATTGCAGGAATATGATCAAAATTTTTAGCGTGGGCAAATCTTCCAATGGAACATAAACACATTTCATCCCTCTTAGTTTGCATATCATCTGCAGTACCTTCTTCTGACTGCTTCTTAATCAATTGTTCTGCATTAACATTCGATATTTCGACAATCTTATCCTTTAATTCTGGAAATACTTTTAAAAATCCTTCTGCACACTTTTCTGATATTGATGCAATGGCATCATATTTCCCCCACATTTCTAATTCAGATTCCATATCCAAAAGATAATTTGAATAGTCTGTATGAATCCATGCTAATTTTACTTTTGCATTAATTTTATCTGCCACATAATAATGTGGTGTTAAAAAACTGATTGCAAGATCGTATTCTGTTTCTATTCTTTTTTTTACATGTGGAACTGTATATTTATGACTATATTCCAACATAACAATACTTTCTTTTCCATTTTGATTTTCTTGTTCATACTTAATTGCTTTCTTTTTTCCCTGATATCTTCCCCATGCAATAGAAAACTGTCCTTTTTTTATTACATTAGCAAATGGGACTGCCAGCATAGACATCTGTTTATCCTCTGGCAATAAATTCACTTCTTTAGGAATATATTTGAGTAATTCTCCTGTATGACGATATAAAAATAAATCTACTTCATAATTTTTATAATCAATTGAATTTAATATTCCTAATAAACTTCTTTCAGCACCCCCAAGTTCCATACAATGAGATGCAATAAAAATTTTTTTCATTTCTACAGCCCTATTCCTATACTTTTTACAAAATGATGGTACAACGGTCCATATCCTAAACTAATATGCATTTCATAATAATAATACAATATATAACATCCTATACACATCAAATAAATAATCTTTTCATTTCTCTCATCAAACAAATATTTGATACACCATATTAATAACATTACCATATATACAGAAAAATACATATTAAATCGTGCATAAATCCAAAATCTCGTAGCTAATAATATCGCAATCAAATTGATCACAGAGAAATTAACCACAATATTATAGTATTTTTCTTTTCCCCTTAAAAATTCTTTTCCTAAATAAGACAAAACCACAGGTACTGCCATAACCAATACACGAATCATATTTGCTCCAGCGCCTGTTGACATTAATGCTTCTTTATAATTTCCGTATTGTGTTTCTCCTAAAATATTAGCAAGCATTGGACCTGTGATTGGATATGATACGAAAAGGAAAATTCCTGCAAATAATATCCATTTTGTCATATTTCCCCATGCTGGCTTATCTACAACAAAATATAATATCAAAAATATCAATGCAGATTGATGAATTGTTGAACACAATAGAACAATTGGAATATAAAATTTCCACTGTTTTTTATGAATCATTGGAAAGCAAAAAAATAAAATTGCAGAAGCTAGATATTGTCGAACTCCATTCATTGTTACTAGGTAACATCCTGATGTAATAAATAAAAACACTGCCATCTCTATCATATCTGTATTTTTATAATAAGTAATAAAAATTAAACCAATTGTTATGATTGCCATACACAATAAAATAATCTGTGAATCTTTTGATATAAAATGTTTTATAAACGTAGTAACTGCATAAAATCCTCTATCATCTTTAATTGTCGGATGTTTCAAAAATCCAATAAAACTACTTGGTAGTTTATCAAAAATCTGGCGGTATGTCCCTGTATCTCCAATACCCTGCCGAAACCCAGACACAAATATCAAAACAGCACAAGCCATCCCCGCAAATAAAGCATTTGCGCGAAATACTCTCTCACCTTTTACATATTTATACTTTCCACTCATTCTTGCAAACAGACACAAGAAATACGTACTAAATAATGTTATCCACCAGACTGTCATATCCTATAACCTCTTTTACTATTAATTCATCTTTTAACCTGTTGCTTTATATAAAATGTCAATGCGATTCCAAATGGGATTGCTAAGATTGTTAATCCTTTTTCTGGACTTTCTTTTAAAAATTTTTTATTTTTACTAATTATACTGCTTGATACATAATGAATACAATTCATAAACTTTCTTTTGAATGTCTTATCATATTTCATATAAACAGTTCGTAAAAACGCAAATCCCTTTGGATTGTTTAAATACTGTCGGAACATATTAGCACTTGATCCATCTGCTTGGTATTCCACATTGCATAATATTTCATCCATAACAAGCAGTTCATATTCCTGATCGCAAAGAAGATATTTATAATTGAGTCCTACATATTTTTCTCCTTCAAACACTGGATATTCTGGATATTTTGTAATGACATCCGTTCGATATACTAATTTTTTATCTCCAGATCCACCTGCTTGATAATAACCAGATAATGTTGTACTTTTTAAATCTTTGGGAAATCTTTTTCCAATGATCTTCCCATTGAAATCTGCATCTAATCCTATGATTCCTGCATATTTATTACTTCCATATTTTTTCCAGAATGTAATAATCTTCTCTGCTGCATCATCAGCAAGATAATCATCGGAATCAATACACACATTTAATTCTGTATCAATCAATTGATATGCAGCATTATGTGCAGTATGCATTCCGCCATTTTCTTTGTAATGATAGATAATCTCAAAACCACTGTCTTCCTTTATCCAGCTTTCTACCAATTCTTTTGTATTATCACTTGATCCATCATCTATGATCAGCCATTTAAACTGCTTACATTTTTGTCTGCATAGACTTTCATAACATCTATGTAAAGTATGTGCTCTGTTGTATGCAGGGGTAAATACTGTTAATATTATTTCATTTTCCATTCGTATAAAACTCCTCTAACCATCTTGCATTCTTTTCTATGTCAAATCCATGTTCTATGATATCTTCTATTGTATTTTTTCTTTTTGAATATCTGTATTTAGCAATTTCCTGATTCCAAAGACTTGTATTCCCACTAAGAGATACTTTGCTGATCTGATCTGTGATCATAATCTCATCCGTGATCATATCTGATATCACACATGGAAGTCCTGCTGCCTGCGCTTCCACTAATGTCACTGGAAGTCCTTCAAACAACGATGGAAACAAAAACAGATCCATTGCTTGTAATAATTGCGGAATATCCTCTCTCAAACCAAGAAATTTAACTTTTGTTTCAATTCCATATTCCTTTGCCATCTCCTTAATCTTTTCCTGCAATTCTCCATTTCCAATCAGAACTAAAACAGCATCCTCATTTGTCTTCGCAAAATCAGCAAAACGTTTGACTAAAAACTCATGATTCTTCTGAAGATTAAATCTCCCAACATGCCCAATCACAAATTTATCTTCCACTCCAAGTTCAACTCTTTTTTGCTTTCTCACTTCTTCATTATAAATAAACTTCTTTGCATCAATCGCATTATTCATAATCTGGAATTTATGTTTTCCAAACATCCATTTGCCAGCTTCTTTTCCACATGCGAATAAATGTGTCGCATATTTTGGAATCTGTTTCTTTGAATAATCTTTGATCAGATATTTCAAATTCTTTTCTTGACTTGTATTATGACTATGTGCAATTCTTACTGGCACCCCATTTTTCTTCGCTACTTTTAGTGGATATGCACTCAAACAATCTAAGTGAGAATGTACAATCTTATATTCTTTATGTTCCTTAAAGAATTGATCCAGACTTCTCATATAACTTGGACTAAAAGGATTCAATACTGGCATATGGTAGATTTTACCGCCTAAACCTCTGATTTCATCGTCATAATCTTTCTTTTCATTTTCTGGTCTGTGTGTCAGAAAATCAAACTGAACTTTATTCCTATCTATATTTCGATAATAATTCATAAGCATTGTTTCAAGTCCACCACGGTTCATGTGAGTGACAACTTGTAATACTCTGATTGGTTCTCCCATTTTATTAATTCAACTCCCTAACTATTTTTATAACTTATTAGTTACTATCTAAATAATCCTTCCAAAGTCATCTCAACAACCTTCTCCTTATCAAACCTCTTCTCTATCACTTCTCGTGACTTCTCTCCCATCTGTTTCTTCTCTTCATAGGAAAGTTCAATAAATTCCATCATCTTCTCTTCCAATCCCTTAACATCCTTCACATCCACCAGATACCCATTCTCGCCATCTCTCACAGCTTCCATGCATCCATGAATCCTGCTGGTGATCAGTGGTCTTCCCATGGCTCCACATTCTAGCAGTGTATTTGCCATGCCTTCATGATACGATGGTAATACAAAGCAATCGCATTTCTTAATGAATGGTTTGACATCTTCCTGATAGCCATAATAATAAATGATCCCATTTCTGACCAATGACTGGATTCGTTCCTTATAATCATCTTCCATTGGTCCTACGATATCAAACGATACTTCTGGGTAGATCTTCTTAATGTTTTTTGCTGCTTTGAACAGTTCTTCGACTCCTTTTTCTTTCATCACTCGTCCGATAAACAAGAATCGGATGTTTCTTGATTCTTCTGGATATGGTGTCTTCTTGTATTCATCAAGGTCAATTCCTGCTCCTGGAAGGGTGCATGTTCTGGATTCTTTGATAATATTATTTTCTATAAACACCTGCTTATTTCCTTCATTTTCAAAGAAGATCGTTTTTGCCTTTTTGCAGGATAGTTTATATAAAAATATGACGAGTTTCTTGATCATATTTTCATTCTGAAATGCAGTTCCTAATCCTGTGATGTTGACTGCATATGGAATTCTTTTGAATCTTGCTGCGATCCCTCCGTAGATGTTTGGTTTGATCGTGTAGGTGATCACAAGGTCTGGCTTTATCTTGCCTAAGATGTTAAAGTATCTCATCATCAGTTTAAAATCTGTTGCTGGATTGATCCCTCTTCGATCTACCGGTGTTTCGATAAAATGACATCCCATTTCTTTTAAATTCTGTACTAACATTCCTTTTGGCAGGGATATATAGACTTCATTTCCTTGATCTATGAGCTTTTTGATCAGTGCTTTTCTGAATTTGTATAATCCTACGTCTAGGTTTGCTAAAATTAATATCTTCTTATTCTTCATCGTTTACTCTTCTCACTGGTACTCCAACATAAGTTCCTGCTTCGTTGATATCTTCGATCACTGTACTTCCTGCTCCCATGATCACTTCGTCTGTGATATGCAGTCCTTGTATGATCTGGCTTCCTGTGCCGATCTCTGTCTCAGTCTTTAAATGGACATCTCCTGACAGTAAAACTCCCGGATACAGGGTATTATAATCTCCGATCTCATCATCATGTCCGACAATACTTCGGTTGCAGATCAGGTTAAAATTACCGATCTCTATATTCGTTGTCATAATAACGGATGTACAAATGATATTTCCTTGTCCCAGATGCACTCTTTGTGATGTGATCACGGATGGATCGATCAGATTAGGATACCATAAGTTTGGATTTGGCAGACATTTTAAAACAAGTTTTTCACGGACTTTTGCATTGCCTATAGCGAAGGCGACGGCAAGTTTTTGTTCTTTGTCGTATTCTTCGAGGTATTTCATTCCTCCAAGAATTGGATAGCCATCTATGATGCTGCTTTGCTGGATTCCATCGTCTATGTATCCAAAAATCTCATATGTTGGTTCTTCTTCATTGATCCGTTCGATCAGCCACTGAGTATCTCTTCCCATACCACCGGCTCCAACGATCACGATTGGTTTTATCTTTGGTTCTTTACTCATATAACCCATCCTCATTCTTCTTCCAATAGCATTCCATTCCTAATGCTTTCGGTGCAATAAAATCTTTCTCAATATCATCTCCGACAAATGCCATGTTCCTACATGGTATTTCTAATCGTTTTCTCATGATCAGAAATGGAAGATCATTTGGTTTCCTGAATTCCATGACATTTCCATGTCCTGCAAGTTCATCTGTGATCAGTATCTCGTCTGCCATTTTATCTAACCCCAGGGCTTCTATCTTGGCTCGCTGTACTTTTGGTGTTCCATCGATCAAGATCCCGATACTTCGCTTTTGCGTGTGTAGTTCAAAGAATAATTCTTTGACTCCTTCATACAATGAAATCTCTGGTTTATGATCCCTGATGGCTTCTCTGCATTTTAATAATAATTCATCCGAATGCATTCCTGCATCTTTTAATACCGTTTCCAGTGGCGGCTGCCCTTTTTCCAGTGCTGCGCATAACTTATTAAAGATATTGTTCACTTCTGGAAGCATTCGTTCTACCACTCGGAAACTGCTTCGTACATAATCTTTCTCTGAGTATAATGTGTCATCCAGATCAAAGATCACTGAACCAATTCCCTCGTCTAAATGATACAGATCTTTAAAATCATGAATCTCTACGATTGGTTCTTCTCTTGTATTTAAACATATGCTTTTTTCAAATCTTGTGAAAATAACATTGTCATCGGCTGCATCCTCTTTGTATTCCATTGGTTCACCTAACATCATGGAGAGTGCTGCATATGGTGCGTCGGCTCCTGCCTTGATCGATACGGTGTTTGCCTGATGATACCATGGTTCCATTCGGATAAAATAATCTTTGTCTGTATGTTCTTCACGAAGCATAAAGATCGTCATCCATCCGGATGGCCTTAATTTCTTTATCACTTTCTTTGCTTCTTCTACGATTTTGTGATCTCTTACAACTCTGTATCTTGCACTTTCTTTTCCCTCGACTTCTTCCTTTGCCCTTGGTGTGATGTAAACCGGGCTTCCGTCTAGATTGCAGAATACGTCGATCTCATACATCTTCCCATTTAAAAATGGACGTATCGTGTAATTCGCGTATTTTGATGCATGAAAACTTAATTCTTGTTCATCATGAATCATGATGCTTTTCTCCAGATTATCCATCTCATCCAATACTGCAAACATTGCTGGGAATCCTTGTGTATAGTTATTGGCACTGCTTACGACCTGTGGTGCGTTAAGACCACATTCTTCAAAGAAACGAGCTGTCCAGCGTTTGTTGCTGCACAGCAGAGCTAATTCTTCATTTGCAATGAGAACTTCTGTTCCAACAGCTTCAAATTCGCTGGCTCTTTGTGACAGGATAAAGACGTCTTCTTCTGTTCTTGGAATGAGCAGACCGATCTTCTCCTGTTTACAGATATGTAAGAGTTCTGTGACATAACCTTCTTCCCCTGGCTGTGGAACCTGATAGTGCTTATGGCAACGATATAATGCTGGCGCTTCCAGTGAATGATCGCAGCCGACAAATGTTACTTTCACCCCTAATCTGCCGGCAGCATAGCGGAAGGTATCGATAAATTCGACCTGATCTGCCACGCTTGAAAATAAGATCTTTAAGTGTCCTGCTTTCTTGTATTTGGAAAACTGGTCTTTCTTTGTTCCCTGAAAGGCATACATTGTCACAGATTCCTGTGCACTGATCCCTGCTCTTTTTAAGACTTTTGTAACGGTCTTTAGTATGATCTTGATATCGGTAAGAAATGAAATGCTATCCACATATTCAAGGTCAAATTCAAACTTTTCTTCCCAGCTGATGGCATTTCTTCCATTCACCTGTGCAAGTCCTGTCAGTCCTGGTCTTACATCTGCACGTCGTTTCTGTCTTGCACTGTAGAAATCTATGTATTGTTTCAATAATGGTCTTGGCCCGACAAAACTCATATGTCCAAATAAGATGTTGAAGAATTCAGGTAATTCATCAAGACTCGTGGATCTTAACATCTGGCCAAATCTTGGAAGACGTTCTTTGTCTGGCAGCAGATCCCCATTCTCATCGACTGCATCTGTCATACTTCTGAACTTGTAAAGTGTAAATATTTCGTTATGATATCCCGGTCTTTCTTGTTTGAAGATCACGGGGCTCCCTAATTTGATCCTTACTAACAGTGCTGTGACAAGCAGAATCGGGCTTGATATAATGATACAGCACAGTGACAATATGATGTCAAAAAATCGTTTGATATATTTGTGATACATCTTTATATATACTCCGTTTACATTTTGTTCTTATCGGTCCAGTACGGATCTTATAATCCCTATGATCCGATCCATATCTTCTTTTGTATTCTTAATATCACTTGGAAGACATAATCCGCGATCAAAGATATCTTCTGATACTGGTTTCTTATCATCTTCGTAATGAGAATAGAATTCACACCCTTTAAATACTGGTTGTTGATGTAATGGTTTCCAGATCGGACGGCTCTCGATATTCTCTTGTTCCAGAGCTTCTATGATATCTAATGGTTTTGTCTTACTGTCTTCATCGATCGTCATGCATGATAACCAGAAGTTTGGTTCGCTACATGTTTCATATGGATTCATATGCACTTGTTTATAATCCTTGAAAGCATCTTTGTATGTCTCATAGATTGCTTTTTTCTTCGCAATGTGTTCATCCAGATGCAGAAGCTGACCTCTTCCAACTCCCGCTGTGATATTAGACATTCGGTAGTTATATCCGATCTCCTTATGTTCATAATGTCGGACCGGTTCTTTTGCCTGTGTTGCCAGAAATGTCGCATGCTTGATGTATTCTTCATTCTCTGATGCGATCATTCCACCGCCTGATGTCGTGATGATCTTATTTCCATTGAATGAAAATCCTGCCATGACTCCGAATCTTCCTGTCTGGACTCCTTTATATGTTGCTCCCAGACTTTCTGCAGCATCTTCGATCAGTGGAACTTTATATTCTTCACAGATCGCTTTGATCTCGTCTACCTTGGCTGGTGTTCCATAAAGGTGTGCAACGATCACTGCTTTTGCTTCTTTATGTTCTTCCAATGCTCTTTTCAATGCCTGTGGTGACATATTCCATGTCTCTGGTTCAGAATCCACGAATACGATCTTACCTTTTTCGTAGGCGACTGGATTCGCTGTTGCAGCAAAAGTCAGCGAAGGACATATCACGGTATCTCCTTCCCCGACTTCTAATAATTTCACCGCCAGATGCAGTGCTGCGGTTCCTGCGCTTAGTGCACTGCAGTGTGCGATTCCTGTATACGCTTCCATCTCACGTTCAAAGCCATTGACATTTGGCCCAAGTGGTGCGATCCAGTTGGTGTCAAATGCTTCCTGCACAAACTTCTGTTCTTCCCCATGCATCGTTGGTGATGCCATATATATACGTTCTTTCATGCTGTCTCATCCCCCTGTCATTTTGTCTATTGATTTGTCTGTTTATATGTATACTCTGGAACTAATCTTTTTACAACTTCACGAATATTCGGATCTTCGGAAAATGCCGCATGATCTAATTCAGCGATCAGTTCACTAAATTGTTCTGTCTCCATCATCCTTGGACTTCCAATGAAAATTCGTTTGTTCTTTGTCTCTTTTTTATTCTCCTCATCGATCAGAAGTTCTTCATACAGCTTCTCCCCTGGTCTTAAGCCAGTAAACTGGATTTCTATATCTTCTCCCGGTGTAAGTCCTGATAAACGGATCATATTCTTCGCAAGATCTAAGATCTTGACTGGTTCTCCCATATCAAGGATAAATATTTCCCCGCCTTCTGCGTAAGCTCCTGCTTCCAACACCAGACTGACGGCTTCTGGGATCGTCATAAAGTATCGGATGATCTCTGGATGTGTAACTGTTACCGGACCACCATTGGCAATCTGCTTCTTGAACAACGGAACGACACTTCCGTTACTTCCAAGAACATTTCCAAATCTTACAGCAACGTATTCTGTATCGTATAAGCTGTTCATGTATTGAATGACCATCTCACAGATTCGCTTAGAAGCGCCCATGATATTTGTCGGTCTTACTGCCTTATCCGTGGAGATCAGTACCATTCTCTTTACGCCGCTCATTCCTGCTTCTTTGGCTATGTTAAATGTGCCAAATACATTGTTCTTGATCGCATCATGCGGGCTGTCTTCCATCAATGGCACATGCTTATGTGCTGCTGCATGAAATACGATATCAGGCTTATAATCTTCGAAAATATTGTGTATTCGCAGATGGTTCTGGACAGATACGATCAATACTTTCAAATCTAGATCTGGATGTGTTCTCTTTAATTCCATCTGAATCTCGTAGGCGTTGTTCTCATAATTATCAATGATCACTAACTTCTTCGGCTGATATCTTGCGATCTGTCTGCAGATCTCACTTCCGATTGATCCGCCTCCCCCTGTGACAAATACGACTCTGTCTTTGACATAGCGCATGATTGATGGAAGATTGGCTTTCACTGGCTCTCTTCCAAGCAGATCTTCAATCTCTACTTCTCTTAGAGCAGATACTGTAACTTCACTGTTGATCAGCTGATATAAGCCCGGAAGAATACTCAGACGGCATCCTGTCTGCTTGCAGATCTCAAGGATGTCCTTGCGGTCCTTGGGTTCTATTGTCGGAATTGCCAGAATGATCTCTTCAACATCAAATTTAACTGCATTGCGCAGGATCGTATTACGATTGCCAACCACTGGTATCCCAGATAAATATGTTCCTTTCTTCGCTGGATCATCATCTATGATGCAACGGATCGTTTTAGTCACATATGTACTCTTTTTGATTTCATTTAAAATGATGCTTCCTGCTTCTCCTGCTCCGATCAACATTACCGGAACTTTCTTCTTGCCAATGTCATTCACTTTGAGTGGTTCACTTCCCTGAATCAATCGGACAAGTAATCGGATAAAAAACATTCCCAACAGCAGATATACCAAATACAAGAAATAGTAACTTCTTGGTATCTCCCATTGTAACATATAAATTCCGATCAGCTGGAAAGCTGCTGCGATCACAACTGCTTTAACGACATTAATAAAATCGGAGATTCCTGCATACTTCCATTGCGTTGAATACAATCGATATGCCATAAAGATCACAATACTGCAAAAGAGATTCAACGGCATGTATTTTGTAGCATTTTTCAAAAAAATCGGTGCGATCTGTGATGGATAAAATTCAAATCGCGTTAATAATGCAAGATATGATGCTGTGATCATCATTATGATATCTGAAATCCCAAGTATCATATTCCATTTTTTTCTTTGAGCGATTGTTTTTAATTTCTTCATATACTTTCCCCTTACATATGCTCTCACATATTTGTTTTAAACCTATTATACCATTCCTTTTCTTAATTTCCTATATCTACTCCTGCCCATTTCCTGCTTTTTGGTAATTTTTTCTTAAAATACAGCAAAAAGAGATGGAAAAATCTATATTGTTTTGATTTTTCCATCTCTTTTTATGTTAAAATTTTATCTTTTTATACGTTGATCTCAGCTGTTAATCCGAGTACTTCTTTATTCTCTTCCAGAATTGGATTGATCACTTCATTCACAAATTCTTCTGTCTGCTGTGGTGCACGTCCTACGAAGTTCTCTGGTTTCATGATTGCCTGTAACTGCTCCATGTTCATACCAAATGCTGGGTCTGCTGCGATTCTCTCTAACAGATCGTTTGCTTTTCCTTCTTCTTTGACAACTTTTCCTGCTGCCATAGAATGTACACGGATCTTCTCATGAAGTTCCTGTCTGTCTCCACCAGCTTTTACTGCATCCATCATGATATTCTCTGTTGCCATGAATGGAAGTTCGCTTCTTAAACGGCTTTCGATAACCTTAGGGTATACAACTAATCCGTCTACAACGTTTAAGTAAAGGTCTAAGATACCATCGATCGCTAAGAATCCTTCTGGTACAGATAAACGTTTGTTGGCTGAGTCATCTAATGTTCTTTCAAACCACTGTGTAGATGCTACTAATGCTGGGTTCATGGCATCTGACATTACGTAGTTTGCTAAGGAAGCGATTCTTTCACTTCTCATTGGGTTTCTCTTATATGCCATTGCAGAGGATCCGATCTGGTTCTTCTCAAATGGTTCTTCTACTTCTTTTAAGTGCTGAAGAAGTCTGATGTCGTTTGAGAACTTATGAGCAGACTGTGCGATCTGGCTTAATACGTTGATCACGCGGGAATCAACTTTTCTAGAGTATGTCTGTCCAGATACTGGCTGGCATTTGTCAAATCCCATCTTCTTGGCGATCATTCCATCGATCTTCTTGATCGTTTCGTGGTTTCCTTCGAATAACTCTAAGAAACTTGCCTGTGTTCCTGTTGTTCCTTTTGATCCTAATAATCTCATGTTAGCGATCACGTGATCAAGATCTTCTAGATCATATACGAGATCCATCAGCCAAAGGCTTGCTCTCTTACCTACTGTTGTAGGCTGTGCTGGCTGAAAATGTGTAAATCCAAGTGTTGGAAGATCTTTGTATTTCATTGCGAATTTGGATAATTCGTTGATCACATTTAATAATTTTACTCTGACAAGCTTTAATGCTTCTGTCATGATGATGATGTCTGTGTTATCACCAACATAGCAGGATGTTGCTCCTAAATGGATGATTCCTTTTGCCTTTGGACATTGTACTCCGTATGCATATACGTGAGACATAACATCATGACGGACTAATTTTTCACGTTCTTTTGCTACATCGTAGTTGATGTCTTCTGCATGTGCTTTTAATTCGTCGATCTGTTCCTGTGTGATATCAAGTCCTAATTCTTTCTCTGTCTCAGCAAGTGCGATCCATAACTTTCTCCATGTCTTAAACTTCTTGTCTGGAGAAAAGATGTACTGCATCTCTTTGCTTGCATAACGTTCTGATAATGGGCTCTGGTAACGGTCGTTCATAAAAATCTCCTTATCCTTATCTTTCAAAATTTCCACGAATATCTCTTGTTGGCGGTTTCATTGGATACTCACCTGTGAAACATCCTTTACAGATTGGTAATCCCTGTACCATCTGTGAAAGTCTCTCTTCTCCTAAGTATCCTAAACTATCTGCTCCGATCACTTCACAGATTTCGTTGATCGATCTGTTATATGCGATCAGCTGTTCTCTCTCTGGAATATCAGTTCCAAAGTAGCATGGCCACAGGAATGGTGGGGAACTGATTCTTACGTGAACTTCTGTCGCTCCTGCATCGCGTAACATCTTCACAATGCGGTCACTTGTTGTTCCTCGTACGATGGAATCATCGATCATGATGACTCTCTTTCCTTTGACTGCTTCTTTTAAAACATTTAACTTGATCTGCACGCTTGATTCACGGCTGCTCTGTCCTGGTTTGATGAAAGTTCTTCCAACATAACCGTTCTTGACAAATGCGGTTCCATATGGGATTCCTGACTCTAAGGAATATCCAAGAGCTGCTGCATTTCCTGATTCTGGTACTCCGACAACTATGTCTGCTTCTACCGGTGAATCCTGTGCAAGGTATCTTCCTGCCTGAATTCTTGAGTGGTATACCCCAACTCCGTCAATCTCACTGTCTGGTCTTGCAAAATAAATGTATTCAAAGATACATCTTGCTGTTTTCTCCTTTGGAATACATAAATCACAGTCTGACTGAATTCCATCCTTTGTGATCGTTACGATCTCTCCTGGATTCACGTCACGGATAAATTCTGCTCCGATCGTATCTAATGCACAGCTTTCAGATGCTAATACATAAGCATTATCTCTCTTACCGATACATAATGGCTTAAATCCATATGGATCTCTTGCCCCGATCAGTTTCCTTGGTGACATAACGATCAAGGAATATGCACCTTTGATCTTCTGCATTGCTCTGGCTACTGCCTTCTCAATTGATGATGTATTCACGCGTTCTCTTGCGATATGATATGCGATAACTTCAGAATCGATCGTTGTCTGGAAAATAGCTCCTGTCTGTTCTAATTCTTCGCGAAGTTCTATTGCATTGATCAGATTACCATTATGTGCAAGTCCTAAAGTACCTTTTACATAATTTAAAACCAGTGGCTGGGCATTCTCAGGAACACTCTCTCCTGCTGTTGAATACCTTACATGCCCTACACCGATATCTCCCTTTAATGCCTGAAGGGAATCTGGTGTAAACACTTCATTACATAATCCCATACCTTTTTGAGATGTGACATTACGTTTTGGACCATTCGTATCAGAAACTGCAATTCCGCAGCTTTCCTGACCTCGATGCTGAAGTGCAAACAATCCATAATAGATCGTTGACGCTACATCATTGCCATCGAAATCGTAGATACCGAAAACTCCACATTCTTCTCCCAACTTATCAAAGTTCTCTCTGCTCATCGTGATCTTTTGACCTTTCTGTTATACAATCTTTAGTTTCGTTTGTAAAATACACATTTTTGATAGTAACATATTCATTTTAAATCTGCAAGCATCCCTGTTATTGATTCTCTTTTAATAATGTAGTATCTGGAGGGATCTCTCCTCGCTTAAGCTTTGTATATATGATCCTTCTTACAGATTTATCTATTCTTGATTCTTTGATCTTGCCACTTTTTAGTGCCTTCTCAATTGCCTTGTATGCTTCTTTATAGTTATCCGGCATCACGATCAGGTCAACTCCTGCCTGAATTGCTTTCACTGCTGCTTCTCCGGAACTATAGTTATCTGTGATCGCTTTCATGTTCATCGCATCGGTCATGATAACGCCCTTATATTCAAGTTCATCTCTTAGAATATCTGATACAACTCTGCTGCTCAGGCTTGAAGGCTCCTTCTCATCTGTCACATTAGACAGCATCAGATGTGACACCATCACTGCATCAGCTTTTGCCTTGATTCCTGCTTTAAATGGTTTAAAATCTGTATCTCTTAATGTATTGATCGTCTGATCGGTCTCTGTGCTTCCGCGGTGTGTGTCTCCTCCAGTCTGTCCACTTCCTGGAAAATGCTTTAATGTCGCTGAGATCTGTTGTTTCTGCATGTTCTTTACCAGTGTTGTAATAATATCAGCAACTTTCTTTGAGTCTGTGCCAAAGCTTCGGTCTCCGATCTCTGTGTTATTCTTATTCGTTAAAACATCTGCGACTGGTGCAAGATTCATATTAAATCCAAGCTCTTTTAATTCCTTTCCCTGTGTCTTTCCCATCTGCGCGATCTTCTTGTTATTGTAAGTTCTTCCAACTTCCTGTGCAGATGGATATACTGTCATCTTCATCTTGGGATTTGATGCGACTCTTGAAACCTGTCCACCTTCCTCATCCACTGCCATAAATAGTGGAATATAGGAGGCATCTTGAAGCTCATCCGTCATCTTCTTTGTCTGATCAGGTGTGTTGATATTCTTCGCAAACATGATCACCCCACCTGCTGGATACTTCTTCAATGTCTTCTTCATCTGACTCGTCACGCTTGTCTGATTCTTGCTTTCTGCCTCATCTAATTGATAAACAGATACCATAAATAGTTGTCCGATCTTATTCTTTAAGGACATCTCCTTTGTGATATCTTTTGCCATTCCCTGCAGGGTTGTTTCATCCAGATCTTCTGTCTTGAGTTTCTTTGTTGTACTCTTCTTCCCGCATCCTGCTGTCATGACAAGCATCAATACAAGGACAAGGCTGATTAAACGTCTCTTCATTCTTTCGTGTCCTTTCCGTGCATGCTCTTTTCTTTTTATTATACCAGAAGCATTTGTTTGTATCAAATGCTGTTACGTCTTATTTCTAATAGTAAGAAAGAATCCTGCTTTGCAGGATTCTCCGCCTGCGGCGGGTCGCTTCAGCGACAAATTTCCCTTCCGCCGCAGTGCGATCCTGCCCGGAGGGCTTTTTTCTTATTTCATAGGGGATTTCATCGAAATTTCCTATGAAATAAGAAAAAAGCCCCTCCAGATCTTAATGTCTGAAGAGACTTTAAAAGCAGATGTCTCCAAATACGCAACCGTTCCATAAGTCACCATGTATCAAAACTTCATGAAAAAAAGGATTTAAAAACCACTCTCTCAAATGGTCTATTTGCATATTGTCGACACCACCTGTATATACTTTTATATTTATGTTTTCTACCCTTTCAACATAGTTTTTTTCAATTTTTACAATTTTGTCAAAAAATATATGAAATCTATTTGTTTACATCTAAATGTTGTTTAAATTGTATAGTAACCAGGAATTGATCTCCGTCTATTCTTATCGAAAACTCTCCTCCACAATTCTTTGTAAAACTGTCTGCGATGGAAAGTCCTAATCCGTTTCCTTCGCTGGTACGTGATTTTTCCGCTCTGGCAAACCGTTCCATGATCTCTTCTTCTGTAAAATTCATCTCATAGGATGCTGTGTTTATAACTTCTAGTTTTATATTTTGATCTGCTTCGGTGATCCTTAAGAAGATCCTGGTTCCTTTCAGGGAGTATTTTAAGGCATTCTCTATGACATTTTGTACCACTCGGTACATGCGGCTACTGTCTCCGATAAATCTTGTGTGTGTAGCTTCGCACTGATATCTGATCGCAAATCCAGATTCTTCTATCTGATCTGCCATATCCCCCAGTGTCTGTTCTACCAGACGTTTCATATCCATTTCTTCCAGATCTACTTTCGCATCTCCACTTGTTGCTTTCGCAAGTTCAAACAGGTCAGAAATGATAGATTTTAAGCGTTCGGTCTTGTTGATCAGGATGGTTACATAATCTCTTGATTCTGCAGATAATGTCTGATCTCTGCTTAAGAGATCGACGTATCCGATGATAGAAGTCAGCGGTGTCTTAAGATCATGTGATACATTTGTGATTAGATCGATCTTCATTCTCTCGCCCTTCATCTGTGTTTCTAATGCTTTTTCCATTCCCTGCCCGATATTGGTCAGTTTCTGACTGTATTCATAATACGCAGATTCTTGTGAAATATCGGTCGTTGCCGTCAATTCTCCATTGGAAATACGTTCGATCTGATCGACCAGCATGCTTAAATCTCTCTGTTCTTCTGCATATTTGTCTGAATATCTTGAAAAATATCTAATAAGAAAAACAAAGATGACTGCTGCTATAAACAAGAGTGGGGATGGGATATTTATTCCACTCATTCCCATGATGATACAAGCAAGTGTACCGACAGTTAAAATATATCGTAAGACCCTGTACTGTCTGATCCTGTCTCTTGCATGTTTTTGTGCAAATGACATCGCCTCGTCTTCCAGCTTTCTTCTTGTCTTTGCCTGACGGCTCCATTTTCGAATATATCCCAGACAAAATGTTGAATCCAGAAGATTCTTCTGGCGGATCCTCCATACCGTAGTCTGAATACATACGGCAAATGCCACGATGAAAAATGGGACTGAGATATAACTCAGTGTCATGATCATCTCGATCGTTGAACCTGTGATCCCGCCCTGTGTATATTCTATCGTATATTCCCAGATTGCAAAGCATAATGCGATCGCCAGTCCAAGCAGCGTAGTTGCTGTCACTAGTATGATCTCCCACCAGAGCCTGTCAAGCCCTCTAAAGAATCTGGTTCGCTTTTCCTGAAGTGCAAATAAGATGCACAGCAGGATCGTTCCGATTACTTCAATGATCGAAACAACAATGATCGTTTTGATTCCCGTCGTAATCTGTTTTGTTGATCCTTTTCGAAAATTTTCAATCTCTGTTAGTGCTTTTTTTGTCAAGGAAATCTCAACGTCTGCATTTTCCAGACGCTGATTCTTCTCATCATTGATCAGAAGCTGTTCTGGGAATATATCCTGCAGTGTATAATTATCCCCAGAGAATTCATAGTATTCTGTCTGATCCGCATTGTACTCATCGTAATCATCATACGGATCCCATCCTTTGAAACTTCCGTCTTTGTTTAATTTCTCTGTCTTGTCTCTTTCTATATGAAAATGTTCAATCCTGCCCCCAGTATAGTTCGCATTTTCTGTTCCATATGTTGATGTTGTCGTTACCATCTTTTTATCATATGGTTTGACCTTCATCGTTACTTTCACAAACGATTCTTTTTTTATCTTATTCAGTAAACTTTCTGATACATGATTTGCCTGTGTATAATAGACTTTATCACCTTCTTGATCCGCCCATTTATCAAACAGTGACATCTGTGTGTT
>ULMW01031707.1_pt1 | contig 29112 bp, 22 predicted proteins | sample 1951761 | NCBI WGS metagenome assembly ULMW01 (sample SAMEA4835561, study PRJEB28245) | human gut metagenome | biome: gut microbiome; material: fecal sample | place: Denmark | collected 2008 | reverse complement strand
CCAACGGATAACTAAAAATTATCCCTCACTTTTTTATTTTTCTCTCCATACTTCCCATTCAGGTATTCAGCCACGTCAACACTTTCCTAAAAGAGTGTAGCTAATTTACTTGAAAATGTGTCGAGTTTCTGCAATATATTTTCTTTTTCTTGACAAAAAGTACAAGAGTCTTACTACCTATAACTATCCTACCACACTTTTAAACCTTTGTGACCTGACAGAGTTGTCAAATTTTATTTTTTTGAAGAAATTTTCAAGTCTTTTGCATATCTTCCATTATCAGCACCTTTTTCCCTTCAAATGCGAATCCATAGTGCCTTATCTTCTCTTGGCTTATTCCCCGCGCAATGAGTTCAGCATCATAGTTCTTGTCCGATATCTGACTAAGCGCCTTTTTTGCCGTATCTTCAAGTGTTTTTTCCTCATCTGCTTCATGCACCTTAAATTCGAGTACGACTGCATGCAGCCTGCCATCATCCGTATTTTTCGGAATCATCATAACATCATATCGTCCATAACCGCTTTCTCGATTTGACTTAATCTCATATATGTCACGAAGCTCAGAAATCAAACCGAGCATAAAACCATGGTAAAATCTCTCAGGATGTTGATTGCCAGAATGCCTGACTCCTGTGTCAAAGTAACTGAAGGTAGACACTGCCACGTCATTCATAAAAATATTCATTTCCTTTAAATTTCCCTTTATCAAAGCCTCAACAAAACGATTATAATGCGAACCGTTTGCATTAAACCATCCTTTGAACATATTGCAGAACATACTTTTAGTTTCAAGGTTTGTAATTGCTGCATGATACCAAGGTTCTAACAATTCACCTCTGTATTCCACAGCATTCACTTTTAGGTATCCTCCTGCAACAAGCAGGCTCCACACTGCGCTCTCATTTGTATCAAGCTGATTAAACACTATCTGCTCGTCAAAATTTACAACTATAGTATCACCGCTGAGCAGTTTTTCCATAAGTATCTTCATATCACTCGAAGCAGTCTGTAACAACCTGCTTACAAGTCCGTTAGAGCTTGTTGAAGCCCAATAAGGCTTCAATTTTTTCTCATCCAGATAATTTATAATTGACCAAGGATTATAAATATCTCTCTGTGAGCCGAAAGTAAATCCATCATACCATTTCTTTACCGCAGCCTTTTCACTTGATAGTCCCATTTCTTCAAGAGCTTCAAATACCTCGCTCTCCGTAAATCCAAAGTACTTATTATACTCTTCTGATGTTACGGTAATCACCTTAAGATTATTGAGGTCTGAGAACATGGATTCTTTTGAAACTTTGGTAATTCCTGTCATAACTGCTCTCTCAAGATACGGATTTGTTTTAAACGTGCTATTAAACAAGTTACGCATAAATGCAGTAAACTCATCCCAGTATCCATACATGTACGCTTCCTGCATCGGTGTATCATACTCATCAAGCAGAATAATAACCTTCCTCTGATAATATCTTGACAAGTATCCGCATAAGTCTTTAATTGCTCTTTGCAGCAGAGCATTATTATCTTCTGCATTCATAAGCAGACCGGCGGCATAGTTTTCAAGCTTGACCCAGCCTGACTTCTCACTGTCAGACATAATATCACTATCAAGTAAAAACCTATATTGCTTATATGCATCATTTATTATTGCAGCAATAGTGTTTCTCGCTTCATTAAAGCTACAGCTTTTCAAATCTGCAAAACTAAGGAAGATCACCGGGTATGTTCCCTGTATTTTTCTATAGTCATCATTTTTCCATATGGAAAGCCCTTCAAACAGATCTCCCCTATCTGCGTATTGGTTGGAAAAAAAGCAGTTCAGCATACTCATATTAAGAGTTTTTCCAAAACGGTGCGGACGTGTTATCAGAGTTACATCATCCCCCGAATCCCACCATTCTTTTATAAAATCCGACTTATCTACATAAAAATAATCATTTTCCCTCAATGCCGCAAAATCCTGCTTACCTATAACCACTTTCCTTGCCATATATTCTCCCTCCTCATTCACTTTTATAATATGCTTCTCTTTTAGCCTGTTTTCTTTAATCTCCATCCAAAATTAAATTTTAAAGTATATCTGTTCCGTTATTGTATTAATACCTGATTATTTATAATTATATACTCCAAGCCGACCATAGACAATGTTTTTCCATCTCACATCATACATCCCTTACTCAGGCAATCGCCACCCTCAGCCCGTAACATCCTGATATTCCATAATCTTACCGGTTCACTGCCCGGCGCATTATTAAATCATATACGATACATTCACAATTAAAAATTATGCCATCCTTAACGGATGACATAATCTCATATAACATATTACCAAAAATGCTTATAAATCTATTCAACCGTAACACTCTTAGCCAGATTTCTTGGCTTGTCGACATCTAATCCCTTAGCTACGGATACATAATAGCCGAGGAGCTGAAGAGGAATGACTGCGAGTGATGCTGTAAAGTGTGAATCCGTCTTAGGAATATACACTGTGAAATCGCAGGTATCTTCGGTTTCATAGTTGCCATAGGTCGTAAGTCCCATAAGATATGCACCGCGGGATTTGCACTCGACCATGTTGCTGACTGTCTTTTCATAGAGCTCAGGCTGTGTCAGTGTTCCGATGACAAGTGTTCCATCCTCAATAAGGCTTATTGTTCCATGCTTTAATTCTCCGGCTGCATAAGCCTCGCTGTGAATATAGGAAATCTCCTTGAGCTTCAAGCTGCCTTCAAGACTTACCGCATAATCTATTCCACGTCCGATAAAGAATATATCACGCATATTCGCCTGCTTTGCCGCAAACCACTGAATACGCTCCTTATCATCTAAAACCTTGGCTGCCTTGTCAGGAAGTGTATCAAGCTCTGTTAACATCTCCGTGTACTGTGCATCTGTTATCTCACCACGTACCTTTGCAAACTGGATTGCAAGACAGTATGATGCTATAAGCTGTGTACTGTATGCCTTAGTTGTCGCAACCGCAATCTCCGGCCCTGCGAGTGTGTAAAATACGCTGTCTGCCTCGCGTGCGATGGAACTGCCGATAACATTTACTATGGCAAGTGTCTTGACACCCTTTTCTTTTGCAAGACGAAGAGCCGCAAGGCTGTCCGCAGTCTCACCTGACTGGCTTATGATTATCACAAGATCATCACTCTTAAGAAGAGGCCTGCGGTATCTGAACTCCGAAGCAATCTCAACTCTTACCGGAATCTTTGCCAAATCCTCCAGCACATACTGTCCTACAACACCAACATGATAAGCAGAACCACACGCTACTATGTAAATCTGTGAAATCTTCTTAATCTCTTCATCATCAATACCTACAGATGACAAATCAAGTACTCCATTCTTGTAAACAGAATGGAAGGTATCTGCTATGGCACGAGGCTGTTCATGTATCTCCTTTATCATAAAATGCTCATATCCGGCCTTCTCTGCTGCCTCGGCATCCCATTTAATCTCCACAGGTTCCTTCTCTATCTCATCACCGTCAAGATTGTAGAAAGTAATCTCACCCTTTTTAAGACGCGCCATCTCCATATTCCCAATATAGTAGACATCTCTTGTGTACTTTAATATAGCCGGAACATCGGATGCAACATATGACTCACCATTACTTATACCAAGAACCATCGGACTGTCCTTTCTGGCAGCATATATTTCCTCCGGATAATCCTTGAACATGAATGCAAATGCATAGGAACCGCGGATACGGACCATCGCATGGTTGATGGCATCCACAGGTGTATGCTCATACTTCTTGTAATAATAATCAACAAGCTTAATTGCCACTTCTGTGTCAGTTGACGAATAGAAGGAATAACCATTCTTAATCAGCTTGTCCTTAAGCTCCTGATAATTCTCGATAATACCATTGTGGACACCCACAACATTGCCATCATCAGCTGCATGAGGATGTGCATTAATCTCCGATGGCTCACCATGTGTTGCCCATCTTGTATGCCCTATACCGCATGTACCATATACAGCTTTCCCATCATCTGTCTTTTCCGCCAGGGTCTTAAGCCTGCCCTTCGCCTTTACTATCTGGTACTCACCTTCTCCGTCACGTACAGCCATACCCGCCGAATCATAGCCACGGTATTCAAGCTTTGACAGACCTTCAAGTATAATCGGTGCAGCCTGATGCTCACCGGTAAAACCTAATATTCCACACATATAATCGTTACCTCACTCAAACCATTTTTTTCACTATATCATAATATGCGCCAACGGACAAGATATTTACATTTATAAGCATATTTTACAGACATATTCTGCGAATATGCTCTGTGAGCATAGTTCATAAGCCTGCTCTTATTTCTGCTTATAAACCGTAGCCCAACACCCAACAATCATGCTTCATAGCCGGTCTCATTCGTATCCGCAAATTATTTTTTCATCATTCCATATTATTAAAGTATAACATAGTATCCTATCAACGGCAAACAAAATCCATGCAAATATGACAATATTAATATTTGCACGGATTCTTTTAATCTAACCTAAATTATGCATACTATCCCGGAAAATAATTTAAGATTATTATTTTCTGATACTTATATTGATAAATTCATACATACTTACCTGTCCAGCATCCGGTTACATTTTCAAATTATATACTTATCAATACTTTTGCAATATGCCCTTAAAATATTCTATTGTATTGCAGACCTCTTCTCTTAAATGTACCTTCGGTTCCCATCCGTCAAGGATATGCTTTGCAAGAGAAATATCCGGACGGCGCTTTTTCGGATCATCAGGAGGAAGCTTTTTATACTCTATCCCGAAAGCTGTATCTATCATGCTTACGACTATATCGGCAAGCTCCTTTATAGTAAATTCCTCCGGGTTTCCAAGATTGACCAGTCCATACACACAATCATCACTTGCCATCATCCTGATTATACCTTCAAGCAGATCATCAATATAACAAAAGGAACGTGTCTGGCTGCCATCGCCATATATCGTAATCTTCTCACCTCTTAGTGCCTGCACAATAAGGTTCGATATGACACGCCCATCATCTACTGACATATTCGGGCCGTAAGTATTGAATATTCTTATGACCTTCACATGTGCTCCATACTCTCTCATATAATCAAAACATAGTGCCTCCGCACACCTCTTGCCTTCATCGTAGCATGACCTGATGCCTACCGGATTCACATTGCCAAAATACTCCTCCGCCTGAGGATGCACAAGCGGATTTCCATACACTTCACTTGTCGAAAACTGCATAAGCTTTGCATTGTTTTGCACTGCAAGCTCTAACAGATTAATTATTCCAAGCACATTTGTTTTCAATGTATATACAGGAGATTTCTGATAATGCTTCGGACTTGCCGGACATGCCAGATTATAAATCTCATCAAGACCTGTAATATCAAGCGGCTTAATAATATCATGCCTAAAAAGTTCGAACCTGCCGCTGTCAAAAAGCGGCTTTATATTGTCCTCATTTCCCGTGTAAAAATTGTCACAGTATATGACATATGTATTCCCATCATCAACCAACCGCCTGCATAAATTCGACCCGATAAAACCGGCTCCACCTGCTACAAGAATTCTCTTCATTTATTGCTCCGGGGATATAATTTTAATATATTATATAGTAATAAAAGTTATCATATACACAATTTCAAAATTATTTACTTTTAATTCCTGCTTCTATCAGGAATTCTTATTATATCATACAATATATCCCAATGAAAATGTATCTCCATTAATACGCCCCTCCTCCTACACCACCATTATTATTCTTTTAACCATCAATTATCGTAGTTAAATCCATTCCTGTTACAATCTCAGACAGAATCATTATTCCCTCTATTGCATTGGTTTTTCCTGATGAGTTAGTTCCTATCAAGGTTGTTCTATACTCAATAGACAACTCTGCATTTTTAAAACACTTAAGCAGCACACCGCAAAGCAAAAATCCCATCAGACAGATTTCATTAATATCAGCCGAATCCAAAAATTTAACTTTTTGAGTTCACTGCGCTGAAGAACTCTGCCTGATGGAATTTTTATAATTTTCTAAATATGCTTATTTATAGAGCTACGTTGTATGGCATATCACCACATCGCACCGGATTTTTTTCAATAATTTGTCAGATACTACCTGTAAATATAATCTATATAATACTTAATATTGTCAACATTTCCATTATAATAGGTCTTCTTTACAGGATAATTATACTCATTGTACTCCATAGCACGCCAGAAAGTTATTTTCTGTCTGTCTCCTGTAAGGTACTGACACAATATTTCATCACCATTATCATTATATCTATACAATTCTATACTGCTGACTTCACCATCCCGATAGAATAATGCCTCTCTGGTATTCGTTTCATCGTAATATATATTTTTAATATTATCTCCAGTTTTATTTCCCCTTTCATCGTATTCTGTACCCTGTATTAACCCCGAATAATTATAACGGCTTTCCTTTCTCAAAGTATTATTGGCATCATACTCATATATATCCCACCATCCAGGTTTTTCCGCATATCCATAATAATATGACATTTTTATCTGATTGCCATTATCATCATACTCATATTCCTCTCTCCATGATACTGCTGTTGCGCTATCGCCATCGCAATGTATAACACTAATAAGATTATTTCTGTCATCATAGCTCATCCAATTCGTTCCAGTCACTTCATTATTACTATCACACAGAATGGACTTTACCATATTATTATCAGCATCATATTCATAATATTCAGCCTCACTAAGCACTCCCCATTTATATGTCTCCATGCTAATCTTGTTATTATTAGCATCATATTTCATCTCATCGTACCAGCTAATTGTTCCATCCTCATTGTACTGTGTATATCTTAACTCATTTCCATTTGCATCATATGTGCTCTCATACCACGCCATTATATCTCCATTTGCATAACGGTTCATGTATGTAAGTGACTTAAGTATGCTTCCTCTGCCCTCAGCATCAAATACATAGCTGTGTCCATCTAAATCCATAACTGTATCTTTTTCAGCAGCCCCTGTTGTCACTTTAAAATAATACCTGCTTCCATCAATATCAGCTAAGCCCTTCGCCATCGTTCCGTATACAGGGTCAAAATAGTAGGTTCCGGCTTCCGTTGTCTGCCAGCCCTTTACCATGTGTCCGTTCTCATCATAACGTACCCACTTGCCTACCTTTTCTCCGTTCTCATTCGTGCCTGCTCCCCACTGTCCTGCCGCAGATTCCTGATATACGTCCTTATTCTTTGCCACGGCTCCATTCTGCACACAGTCAAGCCAGTACCATGCAGCACTTGATGGGTCATATATTTCCTTGCCGCGGTATGATGTGTCAATGCTTCCGTCTGCGTTGTACTTAACGCCCTGACGCACACCGTTCTCATACCAGTAATTGACGCCGTCAACCTTATGCCAGCCGTCAGTCAGGAAGCTGTTTCCGTCATCGTCCGTCTGACCGCTTCTCTCAAGTATTCCCGTGTTCTTGTTAAAATAATAGCTCTGTCCGTCAATAACCGCATCACCCTTTGCCATCGTGCCATATACAGGATCAAAATAGTAGGTTCCGGCTTCCGTATTCTGCCAGCCCTTTACCATGTGTCCGTTCTCATCATAACGTACCCACTTGCCTACTTTCTCTCCGTTCTCATTCGTGCCTGCACCCCACTGTCCTGCCGCAGATTCCTGGTATACGTCCTTATTCTTTGCCACAGCTCCGTTCTGCACACAGTCAAGCCAGTACCATGCAGCACTTGATGGGTCATATATTTCTTTGCCACGGTATGATATGTCAATGCTTCCGTCCGCATTATACTTAACTCCCTGGCGCACACCGTTCTCATACCAGTACTTTACGCCGTTCTCCTCACGCCACTCCATTATGACCTCATCCGCAGCTACATTTACAGGAACAGCTGCAAGAACCGCTGCCATCGTCATCATTCCGGCGGTTGTCCCGGCGACTGCCTTTGTAAGCACCCCTGCCATACGCTTTGTTTTTTTGTTGTCCGATACCTTTCTCATAAGCATTCTCCATTCTCCCTCATGGGACTTATATTTACCTGTGTAAGCTTATACAGGAATACATTGGTTGTATGTGTCTATCTTACTACCCCCCCCCCCTTAAATTTGTCAACATCTTCCATGCATTTTTTCACAGCATTACCAACTATCCGCAGGAAATCAAAAAGGTAAATGCACGTTTTTGACATACATTTACCCATATATTTACCCATATTTCTGTATCTTCAATCAAATAATTTTTAACCGGCAATTCTTTTCTGCCACTGTTTATTCCCCAATCAGCACCCTTTTCCCCTCAAATGCAAAGCCATAATGTCTTATCCTGTCCTTTTCAATGCCCCGCGCCATAAGCTCCGTATCGTAACTCTTTTCCTCTATCTGCTTTAGGGCGGTCTGCACAGTGTCCTCAAGTGTCTGTTCTCTTCTTGGGTTGTAAACCTTGAACTCTATCACTATCGCAGGAAGATTATTTTTCTTCGGTATCATCATGATATCGTATCTTCCAAATCCACTCTCGCGGTTCGAGCGGATTTCATAGTTTTCCGACTGTTCCACCATAAGACCCAACACAAAGCCGTGATAAAACCTTTCCGGATGGGCTTTCCCGGACCGGTGCGTCCCCACATCAAAGCTGCTGATTGTGGTGAGTGCAACATCATTCATATACTCATTCATTGCCTCCACATCACCCTTGACAAGCGCAGACACAAAAGCATTGTAATTAGAAGCCGACCCTCTGAACCACCCCTTGAACATATTGGAAAACATGCTCCTCGTCTCAAGGTTCGTTATGAACAGGTGATACCAGGGCTCTAACAGCTCGCCCCTGTATTCGACATTATCCGGTTTTAAGTAACCACCCGCAACCAGCAGGCTCCATATCGCACTCTCATCTGTGTCAAGCTGGTTGAACACTATCTGCTCATCAAAATTCACAACGATTTCCCTGCCGCTTATCAGATCCTCCATCAGCTGCTTGATATCAGTATGCGCAGTCTGTATAAGCCTGCTCACAAGACCATTGGAGCTTGTCGATGCCCAGTACGGCGCAAGCTTCCTTTTGTCAAGATAGCTCGTTATCGACCAGGGATTATAAATGTCCCTGTGAGAGCCAAACACAAATCCGTCATACCATTTTTTTACCTCTGATTTCTTATCCGACAATCCGAACTTATCAAGTGAGCCGTACACCTCATCCTCTGTAAAGCCAAAACATGTGCAGTATTCATCCGACGTTGTCGTCACAACATTCAGATTATTCAAATCGGAGAATATGGACTCTTTCGACACCATTGTTATTCCTGTCATAACAGCCCGCTCTAAGTATGGGTTGGTCTTGAATGTTGCATTGAAAAAGCTTCTCATAAATAAAGTAAATTCATCCCAATATCCATGCACATACGCCTCCTGCATAGGTGTATCGTACTCATCAAGCAAAATGATTACCTTTTTTTTATAATATTTCTGCATAAACAGGCACATCATATTCACAGCCGAGGTGCATAATACATCGTCCATATACATTGACACTCTTTTAAATATCTCAGCTTCATTTTCGACAAGAATTCCACTGTCAAGCAAAAATTTATTCTCATTAAACAATTCTGTCACTTTCATTTTAACTTGTGTTCTGGCATCCTGTATATTATCTGCTTTCACATCCGCAAAGCTCAAAAATATAACCGGGTATGTCCCCTGCAGCTGCCTGTACTTCTCATCCTCCCACACTGAAAGCCCCTCAAACAAATCACTCCTCCCGGCATACCGGTTTGAGAAAAAACAGTTGAGCATGCTCATGTTGAGCGTCTTTCCGAAACGGCGCGGGCGGGTTATCAGCGTCACATTATCCCCTGAATCCCACCATTCTTTTATAAAAGCCGTCTTATCAATATAAAAATATTTCTTCTCTCTTATGTTGTCAAATCCCTGATTCCCGATACTTATTTTATATCCCATGTCATCCCCACCTTCACAATATGGCTTAAATATTATATGCATCCTGATATTATACCGGCTGCCATGTTGCTTATATTGCAGCTTCACGACCGGCTGCATACTTAAAAACTGCCTTTGTATCATGGAATATTTATCTCATGCGTCCATGATACATTCACTTACATATTATATCGAATTGCTCCGCACTATGTGCTCTCCACAATTTTCAATATATATCAATATAATATATCCTAGCATAATGTATCATCTTTAGCAATATATCTTACCTTTCAAACAACCTGTCTATGTCGCAGCACACCGCAAAGCAAAAATCCCATCAGGCAGATTTTATTAATATCAGCTGAATCCAAAAATTTGACTTTTGGGTTCACTGCACTGAATAACTCTGTCTGATGGGATTTTTATTATTTTGTACTGACTTCACTATCACGATAGAACAACAAGGCTTCTCCTCATCCCACAAATACCGTCACCCAATAGTAACCATAAGCAGAATTCGGACTATAGTAGCACACAACTGCTGCACTTGTATATTCAGCACTTAACATATTATTTCTATGACCTGTACTGTTATACCATCCGTCAGTTACATCGGCTGCCGTCATATACCCTGCTGCAATGTTCTCCCCGCATGTGCTGTATGAAACCTTGACTGCTGTAAAACAGCTTGAACCATCAGGTCTTGTGTGTGAAAAAGATTGTGCGATTTCAGGACCGCGGACCATAACCTGCTGATAAAGCTCTTCATTCCATTCGAGCGGCTTAACCCCTGCCGCCTTACGATACTCATTCTGCAGCTCAAATGACTCAAGCGCCATCTTCTTGATAAAATCCGCTTCTGTGACCGTATTGTCATTATCATAACCTGAGTCATTCGATTCAAAAACTCTGTTTATATATTTTGACTGAGTACCATCCTGAGGGTATCGTGTGAAGATATAATCAAGCTGAATGTCCGAGAAATATAATGTACGCCCCCAATGAACGGACGAATTATAATTTCCTTCACATATTATGACTCTGTCACTGTATACATCAAGGACAACAACCGAATGTGAATTATTGTTAATCCTTAAAATATCACCTGTCTTAACCTTACTTAAATCATATGTCTGATATACAGGCGCATCCTCGCCAAATGCCGCATCACTTGCCATGAAAGCAAACCCTGCGCATCCTCTTCCGGTGTATGCAGAATATCCAAGCTTATTTCTCCATGTATAAGAATAATTACTGTTATTGAGGCTGCGTCCTTCCGGATATTCCACCGCTAACGCAAGAAGCCTGTCATGCACGCTGTCTTCATTGAACGTATCATCCGGAACGTCCGTATTATTCTGACCGCTTTCAAGCACTCCTGTGGTTTCATTGAAGAAATATTCGACTCCATCAATGACATGTGAACCCTTGTACATGGTTCCGTATACGAGGTCAAAATAGTACTTTCCATCGCTGCTCCAGCCCTTAATCATATGACCGTCAGCGTCATAACGAACCCACTTTCCAATATTGCCATTATCATCGGCAAGGCTTTCCTGATATACGTCCTTGCTTACTGCCTTTTTGCCATTGTCAACATTATCGAGCCAATACCAGCCATTGCTTTCAGGGTCGTAGATTTCTTTTCCTCTGTAGCCGGCATCATAACAATATCCCTGTCGAATACCATCTTCATACCAGTAATAGCCACCATCTATATATTTCCAGCCGGTATAGCCGCCTACGTTATCAACAACGACCCTCTCCAGCACGCCGGTTGATAAATTGAAATAGTATTCCGTACCGTCAATGGAAGCATATCCCCTGGCCATAGTGCCATATACTGTATCAAAATAATATGTACCATCAGCTGTAGAATCCCAGCCCTTAATCATGTGCCCGCCGGCATCATATCTGACCCATTTTCCTGAACGTGTACCATCCTCATTCAGGACAGCTCCCCATTGTCCGGCTGTGCTCTCCTGATATACATCCTTAGATTTTGCAGGAGCTCCGCCCTGAACAGCATCAAGCCAATACCAGCCGCCTGTCGAAGGATCATATATCTCTTTTCCTCTGCCGTCCGTTCCCTGCTTTATGCCATCCTCATACCAATATTGTGTTCCGTTCTCTTCTACCCATCCTGAGGTGCCTGCATATACCACATCAGGCGTTGCCGTAAAAAGCATCACTGAAGACATTAATACCGAAACAGCCGTTCCTAAAAATAATTTCAATCTACCTTTTACCATAAGTCTCTCCCTTCTACCGTATAAGTCAACGATATTCGTAATCCGCTTCGCTGCCTGCTCATATAAAATACTGACTTAATTGTATCATAATGTATCATTAACAGCAATCACAAAATCCCTACAACTGCAATAAGTTGTAGGGATTTTATTTACTTTTCCTCTTTTATACTTATATGAAAGGACATATTATTTAACTTTTCTTTCCCGCCACAAATGAAACCGGATTTTTTATTGTACTATACTTATTGGCTTTAAACGATAAGCTTCTTGCTCATTATACAATGTGGACAAATACTCATTGATATTATTACTCTCAAGCTTTTCATTTTCATCGGGAAGCTCATCTTCCGGAATATCCTCAAATCTGTATTTCCTTATATTGATTTCATCACCCGATTTGTCCAAAATATATACTTCATCAGGTGATTGCTTAAACGCCTGCATTATAACATTGTCCCTATTTTATCTATCCCCATACATTTTCTGATAATAGTTCTGATATTCACCGCTTATAATTGTTTCCCACCACTCACGATTATCCAGATACCACTTAATAGTCTTTTTTATTCCATCCTCGAACTTAGTCTCCGGAAGCCATCCCAATTCGTTATGAATCTTGCTAGGATCTATAGCATACCTCATATCGTGACCCTTTCTATCTCCAACATGGGTGATAAGGCTCTCCGGCTTTCCAAGCTCCTTACATATGAGTTTTACAATATCAATGTTTCTCTTTTCATTATGTCCACCTACATTGTACACTTCTCCAACACGACCATTATGTATTATGAGGTCAATAGCCTTACAGTGATCCTCCACATATAACCAATCACGAACATTTAATCCTTCTCCATACACAGGAAGCGGCTTATCTGCAAGAGCATTGGCAATCATAAGTGGAATAAGCTTTTCAGGAAAATGATACGGTCCATAATTGTTAGAGCAACGGCTTATTGTGACAGGAAGTCCATATGTTCTGTGATAAGCAAGCACCAAAAGATCAGCTCCTGCCTTAGACGAACTATATGGTGAACTAGTGTGAATTGGTGTCTCCTCCGTAAAAAATAAGTCAGGTCTGTCCAGTGGCAAATCACCATAAACTTCATCTGTACTTACCTGATGGTATCTTTTGATGCCGTACTTTCGGCATGCATCCATCATAACCGCAGTCCCTTTAATATTAGTGTCCAAAAACACTTCCGGATTCTCAATGGAACGATCAACATGCGATTCTGCCGCAAAATTTACAACAATATCCGGATGTTCTTCTTCAAATAATTTATACACTGCAGCTCTGTCACATATATCTGTTTTACTAAAGCGAAAATTAGGATTGTCCATTACAGGCGCCAATGTTGATAGATTTCCCGCATACGTCAGCTTGTCCAAACATACTATTCTATAGTCAGGATACTTATTCAACATATGAAAAATAAAATTACTGCCAATAAAGCCGGCTCCACCGGTTACAAAAATATTCATGAAATTATTATCTCCTTAAAACTTTTTAATATATGCAGAACATTTAATGCAAAACATCTATATATTTTCCATCCAGAACATCTTTTAAATACTGTCCATACTGATTTTTCTTTAATACCTCATAAACCTTTAATACATCTTCTTTGGATATCCAGCCATTTAAATAAGCAATTTCCTCGAGACAGGCAATCTTTCTGTGCTGATGTGTCTCAACGGTTTTTACAAAGTTGGTAGCATCTACAAGGCTTTCATGTGTTCCCGTATCCAACCATGTAAATCCTTGTCCAAGAAGTTCTACATTAAGATTTCCCTTCTCAAGATATATTCTGTTTAAATCCGTTATTTCCAACTCGCCTCTGGCAGATGGCTTTAAATTCTTTGCATACTCGACGACATTGTTGTCATAAAAATATAACCCTGTTACGCAATAATTACTCTTCGGATGTGCAGGCTTCTCCTCAATAGTAACTGCCTTACCATTCTTATCAAATTCAACAATACCAAATCTTTCCGGATCGTCTACATAGTATCCGAATACAGTTGCGCCTTTTCCATTTTCAGCATTCTCTACTGCAGCTTTCAATCTCTTCTTAAGCCCATGTCCTGCAAAAATATTGTCCCCCAATACCATTGCCACAGTATCATTCCCAATAAAATCCTCACCAATAATGAACGCCTGTGCAAGCCCATCCGGCGATGGCTGAACAGCATATGTAAGATTAACACCGAACTGTTTTCCATCTCCAAGTAATTCTTCAAATCTTGGTGTATCCATAGGTGTTGATATGATAAGTATATCTCTAATGCCGGCATTCATAAGAACCGACATCGGATAATAAATCATAGGTTTGTCATAAATCGGCAACAACTGCTTTGATGTTACTCTTGTCAATGGATAAAGTCTTGTACCGGAACCACCGGCTAAAATTATACCTTTCATTCTCTGTTCTCCTTGTCTAATGTTATCAGACGCGTAACTGCATCATAATACCTTAATAAGGTCCAAAAATATTTGCTTACAGAAACTTATATCAATTTGCAAATCTTATTTAAAGAAATCAAACATACTATAATTGGCAGTACCGGGATAATCATGGGCTCCTACCATAAATTCCGCATAGGAGACTATTACTGTATCATAATTACCCGCTGACAAATATTCTCCCAAATCAAATTCTTCTCCCAAATCTCTGAGCACCAAAGTATCTACCTCATTTACACCCAAAGCCAAAAAAGGTCCATAACCTGTGCGTATGAATCAGATAATAATAATATTTTTCCTGTTCCCACATTCCAATTTCCAATCATTGAACCATTCATCCCTGGAAGATATGAATAGTGCCAACTTCCGGCTTTATAAACATCTTCATTATTTTCGTCAGAATAAGCGGATTTATTTATCATAGTGTCATCAAAACTTCCCTGAACACACCCTCCATTAATGTATACTATAAAATTCGTATCATATTTAGGCTCTATAAGAGTAAAATCATCCAATCCCACATAGGATTTTCCTAATTTTTTTCCTTGCTCACCCAGCCACGCATTTTTATATTCTGTATATGTAAAATTTTCGTCCAAATATAATTCCTTATTTATTGAATACCCATAATCCAAATTAAGTTTATCTACAATTTTTTCTGCTGCCCACTTTCCGCTTTGAACAGTCCAATGATGGTCTGTCCTATAAAACATCTCATAACTATTTTTATTTTCTTCTTTAATATTTTGTCTTAAATCAAGATAATTTACGCCTATATCATCCAGACGTGAAAGCAGTCTATCTATATTTTGATTTGCATATGATTTTAATCCCAAATCAGTTTCCATCTCTTTGTCATCCAGATATTTTACAGGTTCATTAACATATAACAATTTTATATCTAAATTGTCTAAATAATTCTTTAGTGCCTGCATTTGCTGTACTTCATAGTCCGTTGTTGTATATGAATAAACTCCTGACACATATCCATTTTTCAAGACAACTCCACCATTATCTATAAAGAAGTCCCTCATATTCAGTTGCATTGCAATAGAACCATTAATATCTATCATTTCCTGTTTGCAGCTAATATCATCAATTAGTTGTGAATCAATATTACCTGCATAACTGTTGGATTTTTCTTTTACACCATTAATTGCCGCATTTATATATTTATCAACATAAGCCCAACCTTTACTTGAGAAAAAGACAAAAACGACTCCAACTACAAATAAAAATGATATGACCTTTTTTTCATTTATAAATTTAATTTTTAAATTCATATAGTTCTCCTAAAAATTTGCATACATGAAAGGATTATTTTGTCCTGCGATTATAAATGTTACCGCCCATATAAAGCATAATACAATTATTAGTACCATTAACAAGTCAATTATTATTTCTAATATCTTACTTTTCTTTTTTAGGTTATTTAGCCATGGCAGAACCGGCATAGAAAATATAATCGCTATAAGAATAAACAGCCAATATTCACTTAATAAAACACCAGCTCTATGATTATATATTGCGTCTCCCTTTTTTGAGAACATACGCAAAATATACTTAAGTGCATTTTTTATTGTACTGGAATTAAATAATACCCACTGTATATTAATTATAAATAAACAAAATATTCTATAAAGAATACTCCCTAATTTATTAAGCTTTTGAGGAATATTGAATGTTTTTTCTAATGCAATGAAAATAAAAAATATAAATCCCCATAATATAAAATTCCAATTAGCTCCATGCCATATTCCTGTCAATAACCATACCACAAGTAGATTAAAGTAAAGTTTCATTTTCGACTTTACTCTCGAACCACCCAATGGAAAATACACATAATCCTTAAACCAACTTCCCAATGAAATATGCCATCTTCTCCAAAATTCTGATATTGACTTTGTCATATATGGATAATTAAAATTCTGTTTGCAGTTAAACCCAAAAATTTTTCCAATACCAATCGCCATATCGGAATATCCTGAAAAATCATAATATAGTTGCAACGAATAACAAATTGAACCTAGCCACAAAATTGAAGATGTCGCTTCATTCAAGTTTATAGCAAATATTTCCTGTGTAATATGCCCCAATACATTAGCAATTAATATCTTTTTAATGAAACCTAATGTATATACATATAAACCGTCTGTAAAATCATCTATTTTAATTCTATAATCTCTATTTTCTAGTTGCCCCCCCCATAATTTTCATAAAATTCATTGTATCTGCAAATTGGACCTGAGGCTATTTGACCAAAAAATGACAAATATAATATTCCGTAAATCGGGTTCTTATCAGGGTTTACTTTTCCAAGATAAATATCAACTAAATATGATATCGATTTAAATACAAAGAATGAAATTCCAAGCGGTAACAACAAATTCTTACATACAAAAGATGTGCTAAATACAGTATTCACAGTTGTTATCATAAAATCAAAATACTTATAATAAAATAAAATTCCTATATTTAAAAGCAATCCAACTACTAAAAAAAGCTTACCCATTTTACTTTTCTTATAATTATCGATCAAATAACCTAAAAACACATTAAATATAACAAAAAATATGAATAAGCCAAAATATCTTGGCGACCCACATGCATAAAATATAAGGCTAACTAAAACGAGAATATACTTTTGAAATTGCGGTTTTACTATATAAATCAATAAAAGAACCGGTAAAAATACAAATAAAAAAGAAACATCTGAAATTGACATAATTTTTCCTTTCAGTAAATATGTATATATTTTTTTCTTTAACATATACTATTATAAAATATAATTGGGAGACATAATATAATGCTATACTCAGGTATTTGTATTTCAAAGACGCCTCACAAAGTTATAGGTAACCTATATTTTACAGAACTTGGAGAACCATACATTCAATATAGAGATGCCAAAACCATGATAGTAATACGTTATTTGGTTTATTGGCATTCTATATGTAAAGTATGTTAGAACTCAACCGGAATAAAATGGAACCAAAAATCATATCATCGAAACACAAATTCTCTAACAACTGGATATGAAACTAATTCATCATCACCTTCAGTTATAAGGCTAACATTATATTTTTCACCATTTGTTAACGCATCATCATAAATAATTGAATAAAATTCATTGCTATTATTTTTCATCACAGCAAATGTATGTTTTTCACCATTTTGACTTTCTAGCTTAACAAAGATATTTTTAACTTTACTATGATATATTTCCAAAGGGAAATTTACCATGGTAAGTTTTATCATCCTATCATAACCAGAATCATAATTAATATCAATCTCTACATCATAAGTATCAGAACTTATATTTTCTGTGTCATAATTCTTTATAAAACGTCCTATAGCAACATTTTTTAAAGTCTCTGTCACAGAAAAATCAACTTGTTCATAATAATGTTGCCTTAAATAATTATTTAATTCCTCGGTTCGATATCTAAGCTCCCAATTTTGTACTGTAACCCTAACATTATCATTTATCAAATCTTTAAATCTATCAACTATATTGTAATTTTCTTCAATTTTTTTCTCAGTGTTAAATCTGCAAATATATTGTCCCAATGTAGCCCAATTATCTGCAGCTCCAACATCTTCTGCCCTAAATAAATCTTTGTTTGTTAGAGGATTCGGTTGAAGCCAACTTGTCATAAATAAATGATAATATAATATATCTTTATTTAATTTAGTAAAGCCCATCAATTCTGAATCTATAGTAGCATATGTATAATTATCATTTCCTGCTATTTTATTAATTATATATTTTCCATAAGTATCTTCACTTAATATTCTATCAAAATATACTTCACTCAACGATTTTCCATTATACAGACTCCACTCTTCTCTTTCTATACTATATGGACTCACAAATAATGAACCTATAACTAGTATAAATGTTCCAATGTATACTTCCCTAACCGTTGCCTTTTTTCTACCATAATCATTAAAACATGTTAATACTATAATAATTGCTAGTATTAATACTAAAAAGATTGGCCACTCCGTTCTCCATATTATTCTCTTAGTTAAACAAAAATATGTCACCAAAAGGTATGTTACTAATATTGAAGAAATCACTGCTATTTTAGAAAACAATCCTTCAAAGAACATAATATATGTAAACAATAACACAACTATAACAAAAAAATAATTACTTATTATAACTCCACTTGAGTATATTAGCAAACTCAATATCCCTTTTTCGTTACTTTCATTAGCATAATCATACTCTTTAGCATGTAAAATATCTTCATATAGTTCTTCTGTAAAAAAACTTTCATCTATATTATTCCATGATTTAAGCAAACAATAATCATTATATGATATTCCCATATCAGCATATATCTGTTCATTTTCATAATAATCCGGAATCTGGTAATCATCAACATGTGCGCGAATTGTATTCCAATCAGCAAAACCAGGATAATACTTTGTCATTAAAACTCTTTGAGAAAATTCAAATATACAAGCAATAACTATTGCAATAATAAATGGGCTTAAAAAACACCAACACTGATATAATATTTCTTGAATTTTTTTTGTTTTCCTGTTCTCAATAATAATTTTTACAGACTCTACAACACCCAAAACTCCAATAATTGACATAGAAAAATACATCGCATCAAATCTAAGAGAACTTCCTAGTACAACCCAAAATATACCAAAAATAATTTTTTTTCTACCAAAACATTTCTTTTTTATAAAAAAAATCCATACACATCCTGCCGCAATACAGTAAGCCGCTGTTGTTGTAAACTGCATATAAAAACTTACAAATGGTACAGTAACCAGCATTACAATAATACAAATAAAATATTTAATCCTATTATGTATCCCCTTATACACCACATAGGTTACCATATATGTTGAAACAACATTGATTACAAGCATAATAACATGTATCCAAGATAATCTTATCCCCGTTAAAGAAAGAACAAATATAATACAGGTAATCAAATAATTAGCACCTAAAACCAAAATTCCTCTATTATTTGCTCCAAATAACCCATCTGCTGCACTTTCTATATACCAGTCATCAAAAAAAACTTCATTCCTAACCAAAACAATACTTATAATAGCAAATATCATGCTTAAAATTATCGGAAAAAGATTATTTTTTATTTTATTAAAATATGCCATATATTCTCCTCTTTAAGCTATTTTTAGATTATAATAAAGAATAAATTATAATTCCTAATATAATAAGTGCCAATGCCATATATTTTTTCTTCGACATTTTTTCTTTAAATATCTTGACACCAAAAAAGGTTACATAGATATAACTTGTAGCCTCCAAAATCGGTCCCATTGACAACGGAATCCCCTTATATGCGATTATTGACATAAATGTGGTTCCAACAAAAATTACATATGCAAATATTACTAAAGGATTAAGATATTCTTGCATAACAGATGCATATTTCTTTTGTGAAGCCTTTTTTAACATTACCTGTGATATTGCACTTATAAAAACACCTAATAATAAAACGCATGCATACTTTATTGTTTCCTGATTCATTTATTCTCTACCTCATCTTTCTTGTCATTATCAGAATAGGCATACAACACAACTCCGGAAACAACCAATATAGCACCTATAACCTTACCAATCGTAATTGATTCTTTAAAAATAAGACAGCCCCATATAATTCCCCACACCACTGAAACTGCTTTATTTGCAAAAGCAGTCGTCAATGGCAGTCTTTTTATAATCTGTTGCCATCCAATAGCATATAAGCCCAGCAACAAAATAATTCCCCCATAATACAGACAGAATCTAAGGCTTAAAAATGTCTCCTGTGCTGCTAATTTACTAAAAATACCACTCATAGAATATAACATGAGCATTAAATGTAATATTACCAACACCTTAATTTTTGATTTATTCATATCTAATCACCGAGTTCAATTTTAATCATATCGTTATATTGTTTTACTGCTTCATTCATTTCATCTCTATTGTCATAGCTATAATAGAGATAAGCAATCCTCTCATTCATATAATCTTCTATCCTTTGTCCAACAGACAACATATCTATTTTTTTAAATATGTGTTTTTGAATCTCTTCCGGAATCGTATAGCTCTTTATAATACCGTTTTTTCCAGCCATAATCCCATGATGTCCGCAGAACTTTGCTGTCGGCTCACCACATTTTATGTCTGCACATGACTGCCCTGTAGCCGCACGTATATACGCTTCTTCCCACGGAAATCCAGAATACGCATCAGCAAGTGTTAAGAACTGATTTCCAAAGCTTCTACGCATCATTTCTATGATATATGGCTTGCCATTACAAAGAAAATACTGCAGAGCAAAAATACCGTCAACCAAATCAAGATCATTGACTATATTTTCTATTATGCCATGTAATTCATCTCGTATATCGTCTATATTATCTGCCGGAAATGTCTCACTCTGAATCAGATAAGGATTAACCGGTGAATAACAATTGCAGCTTACCGATGAAATTATTTTCTTATCAGCTATAAATGTTACAATAGTGTGCTGTGTTCCTTCAAGAAATGGTTCTACAACTATATGTTTGTCCCTTGAACGTTCAAAAGAGTACTTTAATGCTTCAACAGCATCACTATAATTCTCCGCCTTTCTTATTCCCTTTCCCCCAGTTAGATCATTTGCCTTGACAATAATAGGATATTCTGCGGTCTTAACATGTTCTAGCGCATCGGTCATATTGGTAAACACAACAGAATGAGGTGATGGAATATTGTGTGTATAACAATAATCTTTAAACTTATCCTTGTGGTGTAAAAGGACAGCATTCTCATATGTATCATGTCCCTTCCAGCCCATCTTTTCTGCAACATAGGCCGCTGTTAAGACACCAAAGTCATTTGCACAACTTACTATTTTATCAATATTGTGTTCCTTAACCAACTGCAAAATAGCCTCTTTATCTGAATAATCCGCAGGAATATATTCATCGGCATATGCATGTCCCATAAGATCAGGAGCATTTCCGGTTGTTATTACATAATATCCCATTTCTTTTGCCTTTGTTATAATCGGTTGTTCGCAAAAACTCCCATTCAATATAAGCAATCTTTCCACTATGACTACTCCTCCTTCTTATCGCAATTGATGACTTCTTTAACCGCATACTGTGGAGCATTGTTCAAACTAATATAAATTCTTCCAATGTATTCTCCCAGCAATCCCATAAACAGCATTATCATACCACATAAAAATAACATCACAGCCATTATAGAACTATAACCCACAGCAATCCCCGGCATAACTATCTTTCTTACAATTATAAATATTCCATACAAAAATCCTAAAAATGCTGTTATCCAACCAATTATCGCCGCTAAACGCAATGGTTTCTCAGAAAAAGCTGTAAAACCGTTCATCCAAAGCCCAAAAAGCTTTTTAAAGCTGTACCCCGAACTTCCCTCTACTCTCTGATCATGGCTTATTACAACATTTGCCATATTTCTTGTGACCCTCAATATAAGCCCATGAACAAATGGATATGCATTCTTGTACTTTATAACCTCATCCAATACATACCTACGAAATACATAATAGCTATTTAAATCAATATCTTTAGGTTTATTTATAAAATATGATGACATTGCAAAGCTGATTTTAGTTCCTATCTTTCTTATAAATGACCTTTTTTCGCCTTCATATTTAGCCGATACAAGGTCATACCCCTCATCAAGCTTATCTATCAATTTGAACATTTCTTCCGGTGGATTCTGTCCGTCATCATCGAGACAGACTACAATATCACCTGTAACATAATTAAATCCGGCCATCAATGCTGAATGTTGTCCAAAGTTACGCGATAATGCAATTACCTTAACTTTCTCATTATCTAAAGCAATCTTTTTTAAACTGTCCAGCGTATTATCTGGAGAATAGTCATTTACACATACTATTTCATAATCATATCTGCCATCAGCCTCAACCGTCTTCACTATTCTATCTATCACATTTCCAACAGAATTCTGTGAACGATAGCATGGTATAACGAACGATAACTTTTCCATTTTATCTCTCCTAAACCTGTCTACACTTCCGTTTTTCTTATGTAATCAGCTAGTTCATTTATTGCTTCTTCAATTCCAACTTCCGGGTTATAACCTATATCACTCTTTATTCTGTCAAGTGATACATCCCAACAATAATCGTCCATATAGTCTTCTTTACCTGAAAACTGTATCTCGGAATCCGAACCAAGTACTTCTTTACATTTAAGTGCTAACTCATAATTTGACAATAGATTATTACTGGAAAGATTATATACACCATGTGCATCATTAAATAATGCCTTATAAAGTGCCTGTGCAATATCTCTTACATGAATGTATGTCTGCTTTCTAGTTCCTTTGCCAGATAACACAATATTCTCATTATTTAGTGCTTTATGCACAAATACAGGAAAAATAGTCTTCGGATTCATTCCAATTCCAACAGGTGCTGAAATTCTAAAGCTGGCGGTTCTAAGTCCAAATGTGTAATCAGCATAGTTTGCAAGCAGCTCCTGTGTGTGCTTTGTCACATGATATACTGTAGGCGGTTTAATTGAATGATTTTCCATTATAGGATGCTGATTAGGCTTTCCTATAACCGGAAGACTTGATAACTGTAAAAAAACACCCACCTGCTTCTCCTCACACATCTCAAGTAAACGCTGTGTACCTCCACAATTAGTTGTAGTAACGTCAACTGTATACGGCTCATGTCTCATATCCGCTGCTAAATGGACAACCGCATCAACTTTAACACTAACTTTGTCGCATATTTTTTTTGCTTCATCTGTAGACAGGTCACAGCAAACATACTCATCTACATCTACCATGCTCTGTTCATGCCTGCCTACACCTACTACATACAAGCCTTTTTCCTTAAAATATTTACATACATGCTTTCCGATAAATCCATTTGACCCTGTAACAATTACATTCATTATACACACCTCATATTATCGATTGACTTTATAGAACTTATATATTGTATCAATTACTTTTTCCTGATCTTCTTCCGTCAGGTTATAATATAATGGAAGTCTGGCAAGTCTTTCACTTTCCTTGGTAGTGTACTTGTCCTCACCATTAAATCTGCCATACTTCAAACCAGCCGGTGCAGAGTGCAGAGGAATATAATGGAATACGCAGCCTACACCATTTTCTTTCATATAAGACATGAATTCCGTTCTTTCGTCTAAGTCCCTATTTTTTATATAGAACATATGTGCATTATGTGTACAATCCTCAGGAATTACCGGAAGTTCAATGATACCTTCGTCTTTAAGCTTCTTAAGACCTTCATAATATCTGTTCCATGAAGCTAATCTATTATTATTGATTTCATCAGCTAATTCAAGCTGTGCATATAAATATGCTGCATTAAGCTCACTTGGAAGATATGATGAACCTGCATCAACCCAAGTATACTTATCTATCTGTCCTCTGAAGAACTTGCTTCTATTAGTTCCCTTCTCTCTTATAATCTCAGCCTGTTCCACATCTTCTTTATTTCTTATAAGAAGTGCTCCGCCCTCTCCCATAGAGTAGTTCTTAGTCTCATGGAAACTATAACATCCAAAATCTCCAATCGTGCCGAGAGCCTTTCCCTTATATGTACTCATCACTCCCTGTGCTGCATCCTCAATCACCAATAAATTATGTTTCTGTGCAATCTCCATAATTTTGTCCATTTTGCAGCCAACTCCGGCATAATGAACCGGAACTATTGCCTTTGTCTTTTCTGTGATTGCATCTTCAATAAGCCTCTCATCAATATTCATTGTATCAGGTCTTATATCAACGAAAACTGCCTTTGCACCTCTTAATACAAATGCATCTGCTGTAGATACAAATGTATAAGACGGCATTATTACTTCATCACCTGGTTTTATATCAGAAAGAATCGCTGCCATTTCGGTTGCATGTGTACATGAGGTTGTCAATAATACTTTGCTTGAGCCTGTTCTTTCTTCCATCCAGGCGGAACACTTCTTTGTAAATTGACCATCCCCACATATCTTATGGGATGCTACTGCTTCTGTTATATAATCTATCTCTTTGCCAGTGTATGGTGGTATATTAAATGATATCATTTCTTTTTCTCCTTTTTGTTAAACAATATAATTTAGCATAATACTATCACTCTTTTTAGTCAACTCTAAATTTCCATAAATTAAATCCATCTATTGTACTGATTAACTCTGCTTGAGTCTCACTATTATACTTTTCCCTTTCATACCACATCTTTGTTTCTGCATTCCAGTTATCAATTACATATATATTATCATTACATAGAGATTTATAAGGATTATTGCAATCCATCCCCTGTGCCTCCCACATATAAAAATTGTCAGGATAACCCATCGTTACCCCGCCCAGATAACTATAATCACAATATTCACCCTGCTCCACGCGTATCCAAGGCTTATAATTAAAGTATAATAATTGTATGCATGATGAAAAGTCAGCCAGATAATAGTGCTCTTGATCACTGTGTATAAGATTCATCAAATTCTCATGTGGCTTTCGCTCACTTACATTGCATCTATATTTTTTTAACTTAAAATTCCATGATTCAAAAAAGCAGTCATATATATACTGACTATATTCTTCATCTGACATTGTTTTATAACTTGTATCCTTTATGTAGAGCGGTATCTTACATACACATACTACAACTCCAAAATATATCAATGCTGTCCTTATCTGAATATCAACATTACGATGTCTTTCTGTTGTCACTAATATGGCAATTGCCGTGCAAACCAATATACTATACTCTACCCTATACACAACACGCCCATGCATTATAAAGTATATCAAAAAGAACACTGCTGTTCCTCCAAAAAGCAGCCGTATAATACTTCCTTTAAAATCCCATAACATAAGTATTAAAAAAATCACCACAAGCCCCATCACTGTTGTATACTTATAGTATTTTCTATCCATAAATTGATTAATGCCATATCGTAATGATTTCGTCACGCTGTCACTATATGATTTTTTTATTACACTTATATTTTTCAGCTTATCCTCTGTAAAATAATCATGGTCTATAAAATTCCATGAATCAATCATATAATAATCCGTTATAGTAAAACCTAGTGGCTCCAATTGAGACATAATAGAATCAGCACCATAACTGTTTATATCTGTAATGGACGCTCTTAACGTATTATATTGCAGATATTCCCCATATGCCTTATCATTATTCCATATGTCTTCACCCGCTTTTTTTATTATGAACGCCATGGCAACCGTTCCCAAACAAATTGCAACACATATTACAGTCTTTTTTACTATGTGTATTTCTTTCCTGTTATGAAAAACGAACCAAACAAACATAATGAAAAGATATACCAGTGATATGTATATAGCTTGAAATCGAATCATCGAGCCAACTAATGTCAAAAATATTCCTAAAAAGATAACCAGTTTATTCCTTTTATTTTTTTTCCAATACTCTGACAATATCAGTGCGCCGCCAGCACAAGTTGCTATTGCTGCCGTCTTAGTAAATTGGACAAGTATATATACATCATCCGAAAAAAAACTGACAAATATAATTGACAAAAATATTCCTATTGGTAAATCATTTCTACTTAAAACTATATATGTCACAGCCCACAGTGAAAAGAAACATATCGCAATCTGAAACACAAAATACCAGCTAACTACCGGGAAAATTTTATACAACTGCTTCAAAAAAAGCCCATATATTATATTGGAAAAAAGCAAATGTTCGTCATATCCATTCCCATAAGCTCCCGATAAAATGCTGTCCACTATGAAATCATCTGAAACTTCATATTTCATATCACAAAAAAGAATTACCATCAACAAAAAAACAGCATTAATTATAAACGACAAAAATGCATTTTTTTTATAAAAATCTTTTTTTGCAAATGTTATTTTAGGTTGCACCATTTCTTTCATACTCATCTCCCATTATCCCTGCATTATAATTATCTCTGTATACTTATCACTTTCCGCTTGCCATACCAACATACATCAAAGGCAGTGCAGCCATGTTGTTACACTGCCTTTATTGTATTTCTCACAGTCTGTTGACAAGCTTATATATTATTGATGCCATGCCATACATTCCCATATTGGTTCTGCGAAGTATCGTCACGCATATATTATTGTTTCCATTGTATATATCAATCGACTTCTCACGCAGCCAGCCGTCGAATTGTTCAAGTGCATTCTTGTGTGCCGCATCTCTATAGCTCATCATTACAGAGTATACTCCCGTTATGAAGTATGCTATCTTGCGGGCAATGAACCTCTTCTTCGGCTCGCTTAGATTCCATGATACATCCTCATAGAAACCTACAAGATAATTCACCACCGTCATGTACTGTTCATGATTCCTGCGCCGGCTCTCAATGGACACACTCTGCCCATTCCGTCCTACAAGATACTGGTATACGGTCAGGTCAAGATACACTATCGTGTCAGCATAGGCAAGCGAATATACCACATACTCATTGTCGACATAGAACAGATGCTCATGGCAGCTCACATTGTTCGTCCTTAGAAGCTCCGTCCTTATGCAGCAGTTGTGCATCTCAATATTCTTAATCCTGTCCACACAGTCATCCAACTTCATTATCCTGTTCTTGTCAATGCCTGATACGCTTTCATGTCCTGCATACCTGCCGTCAGGCGTAATACGTCTTGCATCGGTTAGCACGATATCCACATCATGCTTCTTCAGATAATCCACGAGTCTGCGGAAACTGTCCGTGTTGACATAGTCATCCGCATCACATATCATAAAATACTTTCCATGGGCATTCTCTATTCCTGAATTGACAGCCGAACCATGCCCTCCGTTTTCCTTATGGACTACATTTACAATTCCCGGATATCTGTTTTTCAAATCATCTGCAATTCCTGCCGTATCATCCGTAGAACCGTCATCGACAATTATAACCTCGACACTGCCTTCCGCTCCATCATAAAGAAATGCCGGTATATTCTGCCACAAAAAGCTCTGTGCATTGTACGAAGGCACAGCAACTGTAAGTACACACATAATCTGTTCTCCCTTCACTATAATTCGATTATATAACACATATTTCTTTTTTTCAAACATTTAGTTGCTTTATGGAGTATATCCTTTTAAAATATATGATAATATTATTATCACTTTGATATCAGGGTCAAAAGGTCAGAAGTCCGATGCAAGCTTGCTTGCGTGAGGAGTTTTGACATTGTGACCCGCCAAAAATATGAGTAAGAAGCCATTTTCAAAGAAAATGTGCGAATTACGAATGTTTTTGAGAATTGTGGGAGCACGCAGTGCGGAGCAATTCGATACCATTGAGGTCAAAATACTTTTTGACCTCAACATCATCACTTTTAATTACTTATGGAGTTATTTAATTATGAAAATTCAGCCTCTGCTTTTTAGCTCTGATAATATATGTGATATTGAAGAGCTCTACTATCGGCGTAAGGGCAGCACCTTATCGCTGGAGACCTATTTCAATGCCTTCTCCGTCGGTAAATGGTGCCATTATACCTCGATAGCTTCTCTTACCCTGTGTATACGTACACGGCATGCTCTCTCCATACGCTGCTTTAACAGCGTCGGTACAACCCTCGACGGCTGCAACTGCTTTGCCGATGTACAGACACCTGTTGATATGGCTCCCTATGTAAGTGTCACAAGGCATGAGATTCCTGCGGATGTCAGACATACGGATGATATGTACTATATCAGCTTCCCTGATATTTTCTCCGGTTCCTCTCCTGACGGAAAATTACCGTCCGGAATATTGTATGCCGAGCTGACATTCCCCTTTGCGCTTTATGACACGGATGTAAAAGAACTCATAGACGGCTGGTATGAGACTGATTGCATGCCAGTCCGCAGTCCTTACATTGCACTCGGTATCTGCACCTATAAGCGTGAGGAATTTCTCCTTCGCAATGTACGTTCATTGATTGACAATATTATCAACAATCCGGACAGCCCTATGCACAACAGGCTTAAGGTATATATCTCCGACAACGCCGGCACGATAATGCCCGGCATGCCTTCATCCGAATATACTGACCCATCCTTAGGAAGATATGTAAAAGACCATATACATGTATTTTCCAACAGGAACACCGGTGGTGCCGGCGGTTTCACCCGCACCATGTCAGAAGCTGTTCTCAATAACCCCGGGCACCCATTCAGCCATCTTCTTCTCATGGATGATGACATTGTCCTTGATACGGCTGTACTCGAACGTACCTACCTGTTTCTTTCTTTTTTAAAGGAAGAATTCCTCTCCTGCATGCTTGGTGCATCCATGCTTGACCTTAACAGAAGGTATCTGCAGCTTGAAAAGGGTGCCCGCACGGATTCTTATGCGTACACCTTCTACCATAAGTTTTTTGACCTCAGGAACGCAGACCTCGTAAGC
>ULMW01033098.1_pt1 | contig 36200 bp, 30 predicted proteins | sample 1951761 | NCBI WGS metagenome assembly ULMW01 (sample SAMEA4835561, study PRJEB28245) | human gut metagenome | biome: gut microbiome; material: fecal sample | place: Denmark | collected 2008 | reverse complement strand
ACAAAGCTGCAACTATAGATACTTTAACCGAAATTCCGGCGACTGTAAAGCCTGAACTTAAAAAAATGTAGATTAAATATAATCCATCTAAGTATCCAAGCCATTTTACCTTGATTGGAAGGATCATATACAAATATACTTCCATCTCTGGGAACATAGACGCATATGCTAAAAATAACGTCATGTTCAGATAAAAAGTATCCATGTTAACAAACGCTCCATAGCCTTCTCCATATGCGAATGTAAGGATCGCATAAGTTAAAAATGCCCCAACGATCGTTCCTAAAACTCCGATCAAATAATACATATTGAATCGGAATGTTCCCCATACCTGCTCTAATGAGCTTCCGATCGAGTAATAAAATAACAATACAAATATTACAAAGATCAAATTCGTCTCTGGTCCGATCAACAGGAATGTCACAATTCTCCAGACTTGTCCATGCAAGATCAGATACGGATTCAATTCCAGTAAACTATATAATCGTGGTGATATATTGGCGATCACAAAACCGACTGCATACAATAAAACAATGATCTTAGGGAGATTCGGTATCGCATATCTGCCAAACTTCTCTTCCAGTTTATTAAGCCACATAAAAAACCTTTCTTATCATCAAAAATTAAAACATATTTTTCTTTCCAAGGATATATCCTCCAAAGATCGTAAGGATCAAGGATACGATCACAAGGATCAAAAATCCATGTGCTGAATGTGCCAGTGGTACTGGAACATTCATTCCCCAGAAACTCGCGATCATCGTCGGAATCGACATAACGATCGTTATGATCGCAAGAACCTTCATTACAATATTCAGGTTGTTTGAGATAACGGATGCGTATGCATCCATCGTACCACTTAAGATATTGCTGTAGATGTCTGCCATCTCAATCGCCTGTTTATTCTCTATGATAACATCGTCCAGTAATTCCTCATCTTCTGGATACTGTTTGATCTTATCAATCTTTAACATCTTCTCAAGCACCAGTTCGTTTGATCTCAGGGATGTAGAGAAGTAAACCAAACTCTTCTCTAATTCCAGAAGCTCGATCAGTTCCTGGTTCTTTGTTGAAATATGAAGCTGCTTCTCAACAGAATCACTCTTCTTATCAATGATTCGCAGATACTGTAGATACAAGGATGCATTCCGATAAAGGATCTGCAAGATAAATCTTGTCCTTTTAAATGTCCAGAAATTTCGAACCCTTCCATTCTTAAAGTCTGCTAACACTGCTGTATCTTCCAGACAGACCGTAATGATCACTTTCTCTGTCAGGATGATACCACATGGAATCGTCAGGAAGTATTCTTTTTCCTTTCTCTCTTCTGTTGTCGGAACGTCTACGATAAATAAAGTATAACCTTCTTCCACTTCGATATGAGAACGTTCTTCTTCATCCAGTGGTGCTCTTAAGTCATCAATATCAATCTTATAGTCTGTTGCGATCTTCGCAAGTTCTGCAGCTGTGGGATGAATTAACGATATCCAGGTTCCTTCCATAGGTTCACTGATTTCATGAATCTGGTGATCCATCGTGCGATAATACTTGATCATTGTCCGCTCCTTTCTATGGAAGTACCTTGTCCATAAGTTCCCCACAAACAGGACTCTATGAATCCTGTTTTATCATCTGAAATATCTAAAATTCCAAACTTTTACCTATTCCATTATAAATAACTCATTTTGCTTTGTCAATTAACAGTACTGTACCAACTGGAAGTGTTAACTCCCTAATTTTTTTGTTACTTTTTGCTAAATTTTCCACTGTTGTTTTGTGCATCTTGGCTATATCAAGGATTGTTTCTCCTTTTTTTACAACATATGGAATGAAAGTTCCTTCGATCACGTTCGTAAATCCAGGCACACATAATTCATCTCCAATCTGTAAATTATATACATTTACAAAAGGATTTTGTCTCATGATATCTTTTACCCTGACACCATGTGCTTTCGCGATCTTATATAAACTATCCTTTTCCTTTACAACATACACTGTCCCTTTACACGAATTTGTCTGCATCATTCTTGGCATTCCTTCGCTTTTTTATAGAATATGCAGCAGCATTCCCTTGTTTCCATTATTTTCTCCGATTTTTTTAGATAATATTCCTATTTGCAATTATTTTGAAAATGATTATAATAGATATAATGTCCATGTATATTGGACAGATATGTTTTTTTAACATTATTTTAACGCTTGAAATTATAGTACTTTTATAGAAAGCAGGTATACGAGAAGATGAAACGATTAGGAATTGATATTGGCTCAACGACAGTCAAGGTCGCTGTCATCGACGAACAACATAATATACTTTTCTCTGATTATCAGAGACATTTTGCCAAGATTCAGGAAACTTTATCTTCCTTATTAAAAAAGGCAAAAGACCAGATTGGGGAAATGACATTTGCTCCAACCGTTACCGGTTCCGGAGGACTTTCCATTTCTTCTTACTTAGATATTCCATTCTGTCAGGAAGTTGTCTGTGTATCAAGTGCACTTCAGGATTATGCACCTCAGACAGATGTTGCCATTGAGCTTGGTGGTGAAGATGCTAAGATCATTTATTTCACAAATGGGATCGATCAACGTATGAATGGTGTCTGTGCCGGTGGTACCGGATCATTTATCGATCAGATGGCCTCTTTATTACAAACAGATGCTGGCGGATTAAATGAATATGCGAAAGATTATGATACGATCTATCCGATCGCAGCCCGCTGCGGTGTATTCGCCAAAACAGATATCCAGCCCCTGATCAACGAAGGTGCTACAAAACCAAACCTTGCTGCCTCTATTTTCCAGGCAGTCGTAAACCAGACGATCAGTGGTCTTGCATGTGGTAAACCGATCCGTGGAAATGTTGCTTTCCTCGGAGGACCTCTTCATTTCCTTACAGAATTAAAAGAAGCATTTATCCGTACATTAAACCTAAAAGATGATGAGATCATCGCTCCTACACACTCTCATTTATTTGCAGCTGTCGGTGCTGCTCTGAATGCTAAAGAGGAAGTTACAACTGATTTTGAACATCTTTTAAAACAGTTTGAGAAGAAGATCGAACTTCAGCAGGAAGTTGACCGTTTAGAGCCTTTATTTAAGAGTGAACAAGAATATAAAAATTTCGTAAAAGATCATAACCGTCATGTTGTGAAACGTGGAGATCTTGCTACATATAAAGGAAATTGTTACTTGGGGATCGATGCCGGTTCCACTACAACAAAAGTTGCTTTAGCTGGTGAGGATGGAGAACTTCTTTACAGCTACTACAATAACAATAACGGAAGTCCTCTTCACGCCGTTGTTGAAGCGCTTCATGAGATTGACGCACAGATGCCAAAGACAGCTAAGATCGTATCTTCCTGTTCCACAGGATACGGAGAACATCTTGTAAAAGCTGCCTTAAATCTTGACTTTGGAGAAGTTGAGACGATCGCACATTACTATGCAGCTGCATTCTTTGATCCTGATGTGGACTGTATCCTTGATATCGGTGGTCAGGATATGAAATGTATCCGTATCAAAAATGGAGTTGTTGATGATGTACAGTTAAACGAAGCATGTTCTTCTGGATGCGGTTCATTTATTGAAACTTTCGCGAAATCCTTAAATCATTCTGTACAGGAATTTGCCAAAGTTGCTTTAACAGCACAGAATCCGATCGATCTTGGTTCACGTTGTACGGTATTTATGAATTCTAAAGTAAAACAGGCACAGAAGGAAGGTGCAACTGTCGGAGATATCTCTGCTGGTCTTGCTTATTCTGTGATCAAGAATGCTTTATATAAAGTTATTAAGTTAACAGACCCATCTGACCTTGGAAAACATATCGTTGTACAGGGTGGTACATTTTATAATGATGCGGTTCTTCGAAGCTTTGAACGTATCTCCGGATGTCATGCTGTAAGACCTGATATCGCAGGTATCATGGGTGCCTTTGGTTCCGCACTGATTGCGAGAGAACGTTACGAAGATGGTATGGAAACTTCTATGCTTCCATTAGAAGAAATCTTTGCGATGAGTGTTGATACTTCCATGACACGATGCAAAGGCTGCACAAATCACTGCCTGTTAACGATCAATAAGTTCTCTAACGGACGCCGTTATATCACTGGTAACCGTTGTGAACGTGGTATTGGGAAAGAACCGAATGCTGAAAATATTCCAAACCTTTACGATTACAAACTTCATCGTACCTTTGACTACGAACCTTTATCTGATGAGAAAGCCACTCGTGGAGTCATTGGTATCCCTAGAGTTTTAAATATTTATGAGAACTATCCATTCTGGTATACATTCTTTACGGATCTTGGATTTAAAGTTGTGGTATCTCCTGAATCTTCTCGTAAGATTTATGAGTTAGGTATCGAATCTATTCCAAGTGAATCTGAATGTTACCCTGCAAAATTAGCCCATGGTCATGTGATGTGGCTGATCAAACAGGGAATCAAGGATATCTTCTACCCTTGTATTCCTTATGAACGTGACGAGATGGAAGGTACAAACAACCATTATAACTGCCCTATCGTTACTTCTTATGCAGAAAATATCAAAAATAACATGGAAGAACTTGCAACAGAGCATATCAACTTTATGAATCCATTCTTAGCACTGGATAATGAAGAAGCTTTAAAATCTCGTTTATTTGAGGAATTAGAGGCTCAGTATCATTTGACTGCTGACGAAATAAATCACGCGGTTGATAAAGCTTATGCAGAACTTTCACAGGTTCGTACAGATATCCAGAATAAGGGTGAAGAAGTCCTTGCTTACCTTGCTGAAACTGGAAGAACTGGTATCGTTCTATGTGGTCGTCCATATCATATCGATCCTGAGATCAACCATGGTATTCCAGAATTGATCAACTCTTATGGAATTGCTGTTTTAACTGAGGATTCTATTTCTCATTTATCAAAGGTTGAACGTCCATTAAACGTACAGGATCAGTGGATGTATCATTCCAGACTCTATGCTGCAGCAAACTATGCAAAAGCAAATAAACAGTTAGAAGTCATTCAGTTAAACTCTTTCGGTTGCGGACTGGATGCTGTTACAACTGATACAGTGAAAGATATCTTAACAAAATCCGGACGTATCTACACAGTATTAAAGATCGATGAGGTTAATAACCTTGGAGCGGCAAGAATCCGTATCCGCTCACTGATCAGTGCTGTCCGTGTCCGTAAAAAACATAAGATTGAACCAAAACCTGTATCTCCAGCGATCAAACGTGTGGAATTTACAAAAGAGATGCGTAAGAACTATACACTGTTAGTTCCTCAGATGTCTCCGATCCATTTTGAATTCTTAGAGCCTGCTCTGCAGTCTTGTGGATATAACGTTGAAGTTTTAAATCAGGGTGGTATGGAAGATGTTAACACAGGTCTTAAGTATGTAAATAATGATGCCTGCTATCCATCTCTGATCGTTATCGGACAGTTAATGAATGCATTGCTTTCTGGTAAATATGATCCTCATAAGATCGCACTTGTCATCTCCCAGACAGGTGGTGGATGCCGTGCAACAAACTATATCAGTTTTATCCGCCGTGCACTTGAAAAAGCTGGTTACGGTTATGTTCCTGTTGTTGGTTTAAGTGCCCAGGGAATCGAGAAAAACAGTGGATTTAGCTTTACACCTGGTTTATTAAACAAAGCAGTTCAGGCGATCGTTTATGGTGATGTCTTTATGAGAACGGTTTATCATACACGTCCTTATGAAGTAAAACCTGGTTCTGTCAACAAATTACACAGACAATGGGCTGCTAAATGTAAACGTGATATTGCCAAAGGTAACTTCTATACATTCCAGAAGAATATCCGTGGAATCATTCGTGACTTCGACCGCATTCCATTAAAGGATATCAAGAAACCTCGTGTCGGAATCGTTGGAGAGATCCTTGTAAAATTCCTTCCAGACGCAAACAATCACTTAGTAGAGCTTCTGGAACGTGAAGGTGCGGAAGCTGTTGTACCTGATCTGTTAGACTTCTTCATGTACAGCTTCTACAACAGTAACTTCAAATACCGTTACCTTGGTAAATCCAAGAAATCTGCGATCGTCAGCAACTCCGCAATCTGGGTTGTAGAGCGTTACCGTCAGACTCTTCGTAAAGAGCTAGCCAAGAGTAACCGTTTTGAACCGCCTGCATATATCAAAGACCTTGCAGAATATGCAAAACCATTCGTATCGATCGGTAACCAGACTGGTGAGGGTTGGTTCTTAACTGGTGAGATGGTTGAACTGATTCACAGCGGTGCTCCAAATATCGTATGTACACAGCCATTTGCATGCTTACCGAACCATGTCGTTGGTAAGGGTGTTATTAAAGAAATACGTCAGGCATTCCCTGATGCGAACATCGTGGCGATCGACTATGATCCGGGAGCTAGTGAGGTTAACCAAATCAACCGTATTAAGCTGATGCTTTCTGCGGCTGAGAAGAATATGAATAAATAGTTATTTTTCTATTGTTTAGAATCAAATACTAATAACAAGAAGCCATGTTCCGGCATAGATAAATCTTGTCTATGCTTGTAACATGGCTTCTTGTTTGTTTCTTTCTATTTCAATTAGATCATTCTGCTAAAATTTCTTCCAGAATGGCTGTTGCATCTTCAATGCAACCTGGACAGGATCTTAAGACTTTTCCTGTTTCAATCCCTTTTAGGTCCTTACATTTTGTTGCTTGATTCTTCTCCTGAAAGCGTTTTACAAGCTCTCCTGATAGTTTATAGGTTGCTGCTTTAGAAACTGGTTTCTCGATGTCTCCACAGCTTTTTATGGCACCGATGACTGCAACGGCTCCTGTGATCGCTCCACATGTTCCTTCCATGCATCCCATACCTAGTCCATGGCCTTCCATCATCTTGAAAATGATGGATTCATCGATTCCCATTTCTTCAGCAAATGCACAGGCAACTGCCTGGGCACAGTTGTAGCCTTTCTGGTGGTTTTGTGCTGCTTTGTCTGTTTTGATACTCATTTGTAATGTCCTCCGATTTTTATTCATTATTAATTAGATTGTAGATTTCTTCTTGTATCCTTTCCATATATCTATTACCTGCTGATTCCTGTGCAACCTCTTCCCATGTCGTTGCGGCGATCAATCTTGCCCAACGGTATAGAGGATGCTTTCTTGCTTTACCTTTGGTTGTTTTGGTTTTCTTTAATTCTATCATATGGAATTGAAAAAAAGAAGATACATCTTACTTCAGATAATACCTTCTCTTTTAAATCCAATATTTTTATTCTATCGAAACATTTCTGTAAATTCCTTCACTGACTCGCTTATTTTATAATACAAATCTTCCCCAGCACTCCAGAAATAAACATTTCCAGTTTCATTATTCACACAATAATAATTATCTCCTGAATCAATCGCGATTGGAATAATCTTACCCTTTGTCTTCTCTAGAAAATATTTTAATGGCTTCTCAAGATAATACTCTGTATTTTCTTTGTTTACTGATAAAAATACTCTTACTTCATATTCGTCATCTTCTGCTTCAATCACATCTTTCAATGGATATCCTCCTGAATTCAATTTTATAAATTCTTTGATATCTTCCCTGATTTGTATTTTATATTTTTCTTCTACTTCTTGAAGCAATGTCTGATTTTCTACATAATCTGTATTTTTGGCAATACTTTTCATTAAAAACTTACTCCTTCCTTCTTAATTTTTTCAACGCTGTCTGGTCCCCATAAAGAACTTCCTCCAGTGTGCGCTGCTCCGCCAATCGCACGGTCATGATCTTCACGTCTCACTAATTGCATTTTCCCCGGTTCTTCATTATGATGCCAGACATATCCTTTTGGTGTCCTTCCTTCTTGTATATCATCTAATTGATCTTTTGTAAACTGTTTTCCAAGTTCCGGAGATTGTTCAATTGCTTCTTTTAAATTTGCATTGCATTCTTTGGCATATAATTTGGATTTGTGGTTTTCTGGCTTCAGACTTGTATCAAATGCACTTTTAAATTTAGGAAAAACACCTTCAATTTTAACCCCATTGATTTCTATAGTTTTTCTTATGTATGGTACCCCATTTTCTGACATTTTTCCTTCTAGGTCGCATCGATCTGTTCTAAAATGAATGATACCATCTTCGTCAATTGTACACTTTTTAAATTTATCCTCTGGCCATTCAGTTTTTCCCTGTACATCTTGTATTTCTTGCTCCGTTAATGGACGAATCGTTGATTTTTCAACTTCTTTTTCATCATTTGGTATATTATCAATATCCTTAGAAAAAATTTCTATATTGTCTACATCTAACTCATTTTCATCCCATTGTGGCTTTTCAAAATCTTGTTGACGAATTTCATCAATTGATAGTTCTTTAGGATTATCGACATTATCCTTTGATAAATCCATAAAATCTTCTGTTCTTTCCGAATCATAAAACAAAGGATTTTTCATCTCATAATTTGAATTTTTTTCAATATTATTTTTGCCCGCATCTGTCTCTCTAAATTCTTTCATTTTCAAAATACCTTTTCCCTTAAATATTCAACCCTTAATTTTTCGATTACTTGATATTTTGGATATAATTCATGTTCAATTCTGCAAACATAATATAAGATTACTTTCATTTCTTCTGAAGAAAAGCCAGAAAACTCCCCTTGTATGTTTTCAATTAGAATTTCACTTAATTGTTCTAGACTGTCCCAATTTTCTTTTTGAGTGCCTCGGAATATTTCAGATAAATCATAATTTTTCTTAATAAAATCTGCAACTGCCCACTCATAAGTTATATTTTTATATTCCAAATTCATAATTAAATTTTTTCTTATTTGTGCAGAAACATTTGAATACATAATTCGTTGTTTTACACATTCTATATTCTGATCTTCAATTTTATCTTTGATCAACCAATGCAATAATTCATCATTGTATGTTTTAATTTTTCTCAATGATGTTTCTTGTTTCTGTCCCTTTTTTAACATAATTCCTAAATCAAATGATTCAAACTTCGGCAATTTACATAAGACCGCCTCCTGCCAATCATTTTGATATACCGCAGCAACTCCAGTTTGTAATTTTGATAATTCATCAAATTGGTTCTCTTTTAACGCAATTGACTTTCCTGTAATTTCACGATCTTGATTCTCTGGAAGTCGTAACACAATCTTTGTATTTGTATTTCTTATTGCTGCTGTATCTAACATATTCGGAGCCTGATCTACAATAATAAATCCTTCTCCATATGTTCGAATCTCCGCAATTGCATTAGATAACATTTCAACTGATTTTCCTAACATATTAGAAGAATCCATACTCTGCTCTGTTGATGTTTTTTTCAATAAATTATGTGCTTCTTCTATTACTGTGACATGCTTTAATTCTTCATTCATGCTTTCTGCTTTGTCCAGACGGTATTCCTGTAATTTCATTACTAATAAGCCCATAATCAATGACTTTGTTTCTGTTGATCCAACTCTGCTTAAATCTACAATTGCACTTTGATCAAACAAATCTTGTAAATTCATTTCATCACTGACAAAAATTCGTCCATTAATTCCATTTGTTAATGATCTGATTCTAGTAGAAAGCGAACCTATATAGTCTCCCTTTGTATCCCCTGAATATTCAGACTTATTAATCGTCTTATTCAATTCCCTTAATACATCATCAAACGTTGGAAACAAATTACCAACTTTTTCATTTTCTGAAATATCTAAATCCCATCCTGCGGATTTATAAGCATTTTCAACAGATTCTTTTAACACTGCAGGCATTGCTGCATACATTGGCCAACAGACATTAAAAATTTCTATTAAACGATCGATATGTTCCAAAACATGGATTCCTTTAGGAAATGAAAATGGATTAATTCTTAACAATTCTCCTATCAATGGATTTGTTCCATAACATCTAATATCTTTAAAAACAGATTTATATTCTCCTTTAGCAGGTTCAATAACCAAAAATGGAATTCCTTTTCTTCGAACCTCATTTAATATATGATAAACCGCATTTGATTTTCCTGATCCTGTAGATCCAGTGATAAGAGTATGCATTGTCAAACTATTTAAATCTAATTTAACTTCTGTCTCTGTTTTCTGCCCCATATGAAAAATTGTACCTAAATTAATCTTTTCGTCACTTCCACTTTTTCTTGAAAGTACTTCCTGACCAAATACTGCATGTTCCACAACTGGTAATCCTTTTACAGAATGCCTAGGAAAAGCCATATGAATTGCAAGTTCATTTGTACTTACTAATGCTGATGGATTTACTATAATTTCTCTTTCTCCATCATAACTAAAGCCTCTGTACACAAATCTTGGATGTACAAAATGTTTAAGATAAGGTTTCAGTTTTTGAATAGATTCTCGATCTTTCCATACATTTATCGCATTTCGTTCGATCGCACTATCCGTTCCTGCTACCACTGCCTTATATGTTTCTGCTGCTGCCTGTGCTTCTGCAATCGTTTCTCCCGCAAAATATGCAGCAAAATTCCACATTCCAAAACTTTCACACTCTTCAATCCGTTCCAGATGTTTTTGCATTCTTTGCATTGCCAGATTTAATGTCATATTTTTAGCATTTAAAGTAACGCCTTGAGACTTTCCAAAAGTATCTGTCATTGCTTTTGTGTTTACCAAATTAAATGCTTGTCCACTTGTATAGGCATTGCTTTCGTTTGTTCCATTTCCTACACTGTATGAACCAGTATAACTTTCATTTCTGCCATTACTTTGGTTATTGCTATAGCTTTTTCCCTTAGAATCAGTAAATCCATGGCTTAAAGTTTCTGATACTGTATTAAACGTTGAATTTGTATGACTTTTTCCAATCGTTGAACTTTCGCTCCTTGAAGCTCCCGTTCCTTCAATCCCTACATTCACACCATTCGTTGTTGTCTTACTTTCACTTATGCTGTTCGAAATGCCCTGACTGTTACTTGTTCCTTCTGCTTTTGTTGTCATATTAGCATATGTTTCTGTTGTCGTATCTGCATAACCTTGATTACTGCTCTTTCCTTTTGTATAAGAAAATGAATTGGTATTATTCTGCGATACTCCTTTTGTATTTGTATATGCAATATTACTTGTTTGCCCTTCACTGCTACTGCTAGATTGGCTGCTTCCATCTGAAATTGTAAAATTCATCTGAATATTCGAAAATGGAGATATTTGTGTATATATTTGTTCATATTCCCGTTTCGTATTCATCAATTCATCATATGATACATTATCTGCAATAAAAATTGCCGTATAGCTTTTTCCTTGCATTGTATATACAAATTTTTCTAATCCCTGAATAAAATCTTTATTGCTTCCGATCTCTTGCTCGTTCTTATAATCTGCTACACTTGTCACACAGGATATGCCTCCTATTTTCATTGACTGCATATCCTCTTCCATTTCTTCATCATAATATTTTTCAGTCTGGCTTCCTGGAAAAAATCCGAGCAGGCTTTGTTCCAAATTCTGAAACATTGTAGAGGCTGAATCATTTCCATTCGGTCTGATTCCAAGATAAAACTCCGTTTTCTCTCCCTCACTTCTCAACATTAACACTAACGTACATGGCTTATCTGCTAATGTTTGAAATACCATTGCCAGTTTATCAACTGAAAATTCATCTTCTTGATATACCAGTTCTGATATTTTGAAAAAATGAATTAGTTTTAAATTATCATACACTTCTTCATTCTGTTGTACGATCGGCAATTGATTCAATTTTGTGACATAACCTTTCATGACTTCTTCATCTATGATTTTTAAGCAATTACCTAAATTTCTTTGAAGAATATTGACGTTCATATTTTGAGGTTCTAAATTGGTGTATATTAGATTTTCTTTATTCAATATTTATCATCCCCTATTTATTTTATCAATTCATAATATTGCCACATACTATACTTATCATCCTTTTGAATTCCTATAATATCTGGTTCAGAGTCCCATATATAATAATTTCTCCTTTTTTTTATTTTTTTCTCCTTAGATATCTCACCCAATGCTCTGCATTCCGTTTCATCTGTTATTTTCTTATAATACTCTGTACAAATTTTTGAATGATTATTTTCTTTTGTTATTGTTATCCGTTTGCATATTTTATCTTTCGAAATTATATACTTTATCTTACGTCTTCTTATATTAAAAGAAATTTCTATTTCTACTATTTTCCCTTTATTTAGAGATTGCTCTATTTCCTTTACGCCATTTTTAGAACCGTGATTATTGTGATTATCACAATTATTGCTATTCCCAGAACTAGGGCAATCTCTTTGCCTTTTTTTGATTGAGTCCCCGCATATTCTTTTTTATCATTCTCTAGTTTTCGTTTTTGATCTTTTATATGCCTTTCTGTTTCTTCATTTTTTGCTTCCAGTTCCTCTCTTATCTTCTCTAACCTTCTTTGTTGCTCTTCTTCTACCGATGGTTTATCCTCATTTAAACAGATAACTCCTTTATTTTTTTCCTTCCATTCTGTATTTTTTTGTCGTTGTTCTTCTATCCTTCGTTCTAATTTTTTTTCTTCTATCCTCTGTTGTTGTAATTTAATAATTTTATCTAAAAAATAGACCTTTGCAACTTCTCTCATATGTATAAATCGCTTTTCAGAAAAATTTTCTCGCAAATCATTTTTTAATTGAATCCAATAATCTTCATTCCATTTTTCCTTTTCTTCAATCAATGGATGAATTTCAACATAATCTTCAAAAAAACCATCTATTGTTTTAACCTTGTCATATCCTTCTTTATATTTTTCAAATGTCGGATCTACATCTAAACAATCTAAAAAAATATATCGAAGCCCTATCATATCATTATTTTCTATGTATCGATTTATTTCTTTCAGCATATTTTTCACCTTCCTTTAAATTTCAAGAATTCCTTCAATTTCTTCTGTTTTTTGTTCAATCCAATTACAGAGATTTTTATTTTTTTCTAATTCAATCTCTTTTGTTTCTGATTCTTTTGCACATTGTTCCAATTCGGTATATTTTTCTTTTATTAATTCATCCAATTCATGAAACATTTGTTTAAATTGACTTTTCATTTCTACCGCTTGAGCATCTGCATATTTCTCTGCCTGTTTAATTCCACCATCTAAATTTTTACGGAATTTAGATACTAAGCCTACCTGTATTACATTCACTTCTACAGAAAAATGTTCAATTTGTTCTCTTCGTTCTTCAAAAATATCTTTCTTAACTGTTTTCCATTTTATGACTGTTTCATAGACATCGCGATCTTCATAATCATCTACATCTTCATAGACATCTTCATCAATATATTTAGGAGTAAAAATCTTCCACCAACGTTTCGCAGGATTTCGAACAGCTCTTGTCCCTACTTTTTCCTTATGAGAACCTACCTTCACTTTCTCAGTTCCCACTTTCACTTTTTCAGTTCCATCAGCTACTTTCTCTTCTTTTTCTCCTACCTTCTCATAATATACTTTTTCTTCATGTGTTGTTTTTCCAAGATTTTCTACTTTTTCATCAACAAAATCATCCTTGTGCCATTCTTCAACACTTGTTTTCATATTATTTAAAGCACCTTTGATTAAATCCTCCGTTCCAAAATCTAAACTCTTTTCATCAGTATCTTCATCAAATTTCCTCAATTTTTCTAAATATTCTGTTAAAATTGTTTCTCCTGTTTCTTTTATTTCCTGATTAATAACACTTTCAAGTTCTACCGTTAATTCTGCCATTTCATCTGAACACATATTCAAGAACTGTTTCACTAGTCTCTTAGCTTCCTCTTTATTTGTAATCGTATCTCCATAGGGTTCAAATACTCTTGTTACTTTTCTATCCACTCCGTCTCTAAGTTGCTTAGCTTTATAATTAATGCTACCCATTGGATTTAAATGATCAATTTTAGCTTTAAATATTTCTGCTTCTTTTCCATCTTCTATTTTTTGTTTTACCTTTGCTGCTCTTTTCCGACATTCTTGTGCTGCTTTTTCATCTTCAGCTACTTGTGTTTTAGCTTTAACTAAAACCTCTGTACTTGCTAAAACCTCCTGAAAAGACTCTACCAAATCTTTAATCTTCTTTGTCTTTGCATATTTCTTTACATAGGCTGTAATCGCTGCTTGAATAGAATAAATTCCGCAATGAATCAATGCTTGTTTTATTGTATCATCTTCTTTTTCAGCAACGCTTAAATCATATTCCAATTGCCTTTGTTCACTTGGAGATAATGTTGTATACTGTTCTAAGTGCATTGATTCGTTTTCTATGAACTTATCAATCATTGTTAACGTATCTCTTGCTGCTGATGGTAATTTTTTTTCTTCTGCTCTCGTCAAATTATTAATATCAATGTCTTTGTCTTCAAAGTATATTCTTGTATTTAATGCGGCAAATGCTGAACATGGAAAAATCTGTGGATCTTTAATTCCATAGCGTTCTAAATATGATTTTGTTGCCTTTATAACCTTTTCAATACTCTCATCTTCTGGATTAAACTGATCCATCTTATTAATTACAAAAAGGAAGCGATCTCTTACTTGCTTTCCACCTTTGTTCATCTGTTCTGCTATATAAGAAAGCAATGCGGAATCATCATTTGTACTAAGCTGCGTTCCATTTAAAACATATAATATTAAATTATTCGAATCATTATTAATTGCACGATATGTTGTGTTTTTGTGTTCTTGGTTTCTTGCATTGTTTGGTCCCGGTGTATCAACTAATTTTAACGCTGTACTATTTGCATCTAAAAACGGAATATCTCCTTTTATCTGTATTTTTTGAACATCTTCATTATCATTAAGCTCATCCATTTTTTCATATGTCAAATCTGAAATTTCTTCCAATACAACATCGTCTTCACCTAATATCACTGCCTTGAAACATTCATCATCATTATCTAAAATTTCTGTAATCGTAGCTGTACATGCTTCATTTTTGGCTGGCATTAATTTTTTATTTAATAGTGCATTGATCAATGTTGATTTTCCTGAACTCATTGTTGCTACTACATTAATTGGGAACTCTGCTTTATTGATATTATCAAATGCCCTTTTCAATTTTGGATCTCTAAAATCATCTACTGGTCCTTCTTGCAATTCTTTAAAAACATTAACTATTTTCTCATTAATTGCTTCATCATCATTTGCCTCAATATATTCCAAATCCACTTTACGTATAATTTTATTTTTCTCCGCAGTTTTAAATGCATCTTCAAAATCATCCCAATCTAACTTCGTTCCATAAAATTTTATTTCAAATTTATTTGAATTTAGATTATCTGCTAATTTTTCTGGAAAATTAGAAATCCACTCTTGAAGTCTTTTCCCCTTAATTTTTTCATATAAAATATTATCTTCTTCAAATTCTTCCCCATTAACCCTAATTTTTGTTTCCATTTTATATGGATTGTACTTAACATATACTTGTGCCATTTAATTTTCCTCCTTATGTATTGTATATTGTACTTTATGATTATTTTTCTCTTTAAATTTATTTTATAAAGCTATTTATTATCTTCTCTACATATGCTATACCACTTGTTTTAAGCAACTGTTTCTCTTCTTCTTCACTGTCTGGAATAATAATTTCATGAAAATATTTTTTATAATATTTTTGAAGATTCATTTGTTCAAACTTATCTACGTAATTGTATAACTCCCGTTTCTCACTTCTTGCTAAAGAACGAACCTCAAATTGTTTTGCAAGATATCCAGCCTTTGACGAAATCGGACATACAACAGGATTTTTAAAACCTTTTTTCTTTAAATATTCTACCTGCTTTTCTATGATTTCTGATATATTCTCCTCTTCCTCATTTAAAGCATCTATCTTGTTAATCACGAAAATTACTGGCGTTCTTCCTATTGTGTTCTTAATAAATTCCAGGTGTTCATCTTCATCATTCGTTGCTAGCTGCGTTGCGTTCATTACATAGATCAATAATTGATAATCCCTGCTTTCTAACATGTAATCTGTAATTTTCTTATGATCTTTATCTCCACTATAATTAACTCCCGGAGAATCATTTATCACAATTCTTTGTTTCCCTAATTCTTCTCCGAAATGTGTTGATACAACTATCTTATCTGTTGTATTTAATTCATTATCATTTAATAATTCTTCTTTTCCTGCGGTCATTACCAGATCATGGTCATGCTCATAAGAATATCCATCTTCATATGGCTTGTTCATAATATAATGAATCTTACTTGTACATGCCATATTTTGCGCCAGACAGATATTTTTTCCTGTCAGAGAATTAATAAATGTTGATTTTCCTGCACTCATTGTTGCAGTAACCATAATCTTAAATGGCTTTTTATTTGCAAATTCCAAATTCTTTTTTATCAAATCTAAATATTCTTTTTCTTGTTGTAGTCTCGAATCTTTTTCCAAATTTCTTATTCTTTTCCCATTTTTATAACCTGATGAAAATATTTTATTAAAAATTACCTTTTCTTCTTTTTCTAGTGGAAAATCTAATAGATATTGTTTTTTTACCTTTTTAATTTTTTCTTTTGGAATTCTATCTATCTCGTATGCTAAAATATGTATTAGATCAAATAAGATATAATATTTGTAGAATTCTATTTCATGAAAGTTCTTCTCATCTATATCAATATTTTCCATTATTATTTTCTGGTATGCTGCCAGCTCTGCCGCTTCATATTTACGTCTACTCCATCCTCCTATACTGAAATATTTTTTTAATCTTCTTAGATATTCTTCTTTTGTTTTTTCACAATCTTTTATTATAGGATTGTTTATAACAATCTGTGAGATTGCTAAATCTTGTGTTTTCATGCTGTTCACCCCTATTCTGTTTTTCAAATATTTCTTATTAGTCCCATACTGTTTCCTCTAGTCCAAGATCCTTTCCTTGAATTTGTCTTCGGAATTCCCCAAAGACAAACTCTTCTTTTATTTGCCTGATATAGTTTTTATCATTCATTAATCTTTTTATCATTACCAACAGTCCACCTATATCAAGATTTTGGACCGCCCCTTCATTTCCTAGCATCATATTCGTACCAACCCATAAAACATTGCTTCCTGTAGCAATCATGTTAGAATATTGAACAATTTTTCTTGTTCTCACATTATATAATTCTCTACTTATATCCATGGAAGTATCATACTTTAAATTATGTAATGTACTAATTAACAAATTAATTAAATCCGCTATTTTAGCGGATGCGCCTATTTTTATAATGTCCCCTGAACTAACATGTCCTGTAATTTTTTCAACCTGTGCATTAGAAAGTATTAAATTTGCACTTGGAATCTGAATCCCACACGGGGTATACAAATCTGTTCCTATATGTATAATTTGTTTTATTAACGCTGCAACAAAAGTTCTCGGCTCATTCATAGTTCGTTTTATCATTTGCTCAATCATTACTGCTGTAGAACCATACGTTGCAATTCTTGGATCTTTATAATCAGAACTAAAGATAACATGATTTGTTGTCAACACTGGTATTCCTATTTTTTCCCCGAGTATTGGAGTCTTCACACATGTAATTGTATTCGTCATAATATTAGCTGTACCAAATATCAACCCCAAAATGGGATCATGCCCTAATGTTGCAAACCTATGATTTGCACCTTTAAATAATGACAACTTCCCATCTGGCAACATTTCTGTTAGATTAAAATCCCAGTTTCTTCCTTTATCTATCATTTTTTCAACAGATTTTTGTGTTAATGCTGCTGTTGCATCATACGGAACCCCTGGCTTCGTAATAATATGCTCCATAGATGCATAATATGGTCTTTCTTTTACTATCTCATCTGTCTGAAATTTCCCCAATAAATTTTCCTGAAACTTATGCAGTTTTGTTTCATTTCGATTACCTGCACCTGCTTTTTCAATTTTTGTAATATTATTCAAAAGTGCTATCCTTATTATTTGTAAAGCAACCGCTGCAAAAAGGAACTTAACATCATCCCCTTGTAATCCTGTTTTCGTTTCAAATTCTTTATCCAGATCATATAATATTTCTTTTGAATGATGTGCAACATCTGCCACTCTTAATGATTCATCGACCAATTTTTGCATATTATTTAGTGTTATGTCTGAATTTTTCTTTAATCTAGCTCTTTTAACTTGTAATTCTTCTAATGACATAAACAGCCTCCTTTATTCCCCTGTATGGCTCCTTAAATTTTTTAAGTCATCGTATGTTTTTTGAATTTCCATAATACATTCTAATGCTGCATTTCTTCTTTCCAATTCTTTGATATACTCTTCATATTCTTTTAATAATTTTTCATACTCATCTCGTTCTTTTTCATAACTTTTACGTTGAGAGAAAAATTCTTCTGCCTGTTCTCTTAATTTACGTTCATATTCCCCAGAAGCCTCTTCATATCCAGATTTCATTCCTTCAAATCGTCCTTTATTCAAATCTTCCATCCATCTGTCATGAAAATGCTTTACAGCAAGCCATCCAATAGATTCTGTAATTCCAGCTGCTGTTGCAGTGTTTATTGCATTTCCAACCCCTGGAATCCATCCAACTAAAAACTGTGAAACCGTTCTACCTGCTACACTTGCCCCTGCAGAAGCAATAATACTTTTTGCAACTGATTCTGTAATATCTAAATCAAAAACTTTTCCTAAACCAACAATCATTCCTATCTGAATTGGAACAATAACTGCATTGTCTGATCCTGGAATCTGTGCTAACCCTGTCCCTACTCCACCACAAGAAACTGAGGCAGTATGGATAAGTGCGCTACATTTTTTCATCATTTCTGGAGGTAAATCTATTTCTTTCACTTTTCCTGATGTTTTTGTTGAAGATTGACCGTAATGTTCATCAATGGCTTTCAGATTTACCAATATCGTTTTCAAAATTTGCATATTAAAAACATCTATAATTTTAAACTCAAATATCTCACTATTTTCGACCTCAAATAATAAATTGTTACTCTCCACTCTAAAGTCATGTATATCCTTATACGCAAAATATTTTGCTTTTCCAAAGATGTCTTTATAATACATTCCATCATTTGTAAACAGAAATCCATTTTTGGATGTACCGAATAAAGTCGTATCAAAAAAAGCTATCAAACTATTTACTGCTAAATTACTATCATAATATTTCACTAATTTTCTTCCTATTTTATCTGGAATATTAGGTGCTAAATAACATCTGTATAAATCGTTATTCTTTCTTAATTCATCTTTATATTTTTCAATAACTTCAGCCATTTTTCCCATTTCTTCTGATAAATTCATTCTTTCACTCCTCCACTTCAATCATATCCCCCTGGCTCCGTATCCACATATCCACACCATCACCAAACACCTCCGCACTGATCGTATAAACACCATCTTCTTCCTTAAGTATCTTCGCTGTTGGCATCCGGTCCAATACTGCTTCCACGCATGTTCCAGAATATTTAAATTTGATCTTCCTTAATTTCCCGCCATACATAAACTGAATCCGTTTGCGGAATTCTCCTTCTTCGAATCTGCTTGCATATGGAATATGAAATCTTTCTTCACTGATCTTTAGATCCTTGATCCGGTCGATTCGATAAATCGTTGGAAATGAATCATTTAATACATCAAAATCTTTTCTCACATCTTCATCATCGATAAATGCAGTCAGATAAAAATAATATTCAGAGAACATGATTGCCAGTGGTTTTACTTTTCGATGCACAATGGCATGATCTTTCGTTCTCTGATAATCAATTTCTATGTATCTACTACTATGAATCGCCACTCCGATCTTCCACATCTTATCCATGAAAACGGTGTTATGTTTCGGCTGTATGTAATGAAATGCTTCATTTGATATCAGATCTCTGACCAGGCTCTGGTTGCTCTTTGGAACACAGCTTTCGATTAATTTCTGGAGCATATCATCCATCTCTTTTTTGGTAAATGCCCTGCTGTCCAGAAGGATCTTACAGATTGCTAAGATCTCTGGGTTTGTGAATTTTAAATGATAAATCTGTTCCAGTTTATAACCCTTTGCCGTACGGTCGTAGATAACATTATTGATCACACCTTCTTTTTCCGCTTCAAGTTCCAAGTAATTTCTGATATCATCAATATCTCTTTGAATACTTCGCTCATTGACTCCGTATTCATTTGCTGTCTGTGTTTTATTTACGACTGCCCCGTTAATTAATTTGGTGTAGATCCCCAAAACTCTCTCCACCTTATCCATCGCCTGCATTTTATCCCCCCAATCTTTTGTATCTATAATGAGATTATAGCGATTGAGCATGACAGTTTTTGTCACTCTGATTTTTTATTTTTATAGAACTTTTTGTTTCATAAAGGATTTCATCAAATTGTCCTATGAAGCAAAAAAATACCATAGACTTGCTATGATATTCCATCGTACAACTGGCTACCATTTTACAGGTCCTTTAGCTTTGCGTCACATGGTTTCCCAGGCTTTGCCGTCTATATTTAATGCTTAACTTAAGTATACCCCCCCCGCATTTTTTGACAATATTTATATCTGTATATTTATATATTTTGTGGTATAATGCAAAAAGGTGGAACTATTTTTCTGTTCCACCTTTTTCTTAATCATACATTCTATTTTCTAATAACTGATATATTTCTTCTGCTGTTTTGTCTGGATGTTGTTTTACTTGATCATAGATATCTGTCCCGTTCGTCCTGGCTCATCTTTACCATTTCTTCTTGTATCCTTTCCATATATCTATTACCTGCTGATTCCTGCGCAACCTCTTCCCATGTTGTTGCGGCGATCAATCTTGCCCAACGGTATAGAGGGTGCTTTCTTGCTTTGCCTTTGGCTGTCTTTGTTTTCTATAATTCTACTTCTTTCCTTAATCATTCATACTATTTTGAATACATCACATCATTTTTCGAAAGTAAATAAACACAGTATTGATTCATACTAATTCCTTCTCTCTGTGAATGTTCTGCTAATGATCTGTGTAGACTTCGTGGTATTCTTAATTTGAATTGTCCAGAATAATTTTCCAAGCTATCTGGTTCATAAATTTCTATTCCCTCTTCCAATGCTGCTCTGATCCACTCTCTTTTTGCATCTTTTGCATTCTGCATTGCACTCTCTATCGTTTCTCCACATGTAATACAACCTGGTAAATCAGGATAAGATATTACAAACCCACCTTCATCTTGATCTTCTATGATTTCCATCTTATATGACATACTCATATACTCATTCAGCGTTTTCATTTTCTCTTTCCTCGCTTTCTACAACCTTTCTTACCATTTCTACATATACTTTTTTAATTGGTTCATGCTTTGGTATTGTAATTGGACTTTTCCCTTGTTTTCTAAATGTATAATGACTACTTCCACTTCTTGGGGCATCCATCCTATACCCATAAGTTTCTAATACCTTTTGTAATTGTGTAAATCGAAGATCCTTCGACAAATTGCAAATACGTGCGATTAGTTTATCGCATTTTGACATTTGTATCTTCCTTTCTTTTATTATATTTGGTGTCGTATTTGGTGTCAATATTTTATTTATGTAAATATTTGTATTTTATGTAATTAAAACACATTCACTTATTCCTGTCAATATTTTACAATAACATTGTATTAAAAAAGAAGACTCCTCACAAAAAAGAGTCTTCTTTCCTTATCATCAAATGATGTAATTCTATCTTCTGACACTGATCCCTCTCTGATCCAGATATTCCTTCAGATCAGATATCTTCAATTCATTAAAATGGAACAGTGAAGCCGCCAATGCTGCATCTGCTTTTCCTTCTGTCAATGTATCATAAAAATGTTCTTTATTCCCCGCACCACCAGATGCGATCACTGGAATATCAACATTCTCTGCAATGATTCTTGTCAGTTCATTGTCATATCCTGCTTTCGTTCCGTCACAGTCCATGCTTGTTAACAGGATCTCTCCTGCTCCGCGGCGGTTTGCTTCCATGGCCCATTCTACAGCATCTAAGCCTACATCGATTCTTCCACCGTTCTTGTATACATTCCATCCGCTTCCGTCGGCTCTGCGTTTGGCATCAATCGCTACAACAACGCACTGGCTTCCGAATTTGTCTGCAGCATCATTGATCAGATCTGGGGTATTGATCGCTGAAGAGTTGATGGAAATCTTATCTGCTCCTTCTCGTAAGATTGCCTTAAAATCATCAACGGTACGGATTCCTCCACCGACTGTAAATGGGATAAATACCTTTTCTGCGACTTTTCTTACCATATCGATCATGATATTTCTTGCATCGGATGATGCTGTGATATCTAAGAATACAAGTTCATCTGCACCTGCTTTGTCATATGCTGCTGCGATCTCTACCGGGTCTCCGGCATCGATCAGATTGACAAAATTGACACCTTTTACAACGCGTCCTGCTTTCACATCTAAGCATGGGATAATTCTCTTTGTATGCATAGCCAATTCCTCCTATAGTGAAACGAAGTTCTTTAAAATCTGTAATCCTACGGTGCTGCTCTTTTCTGGATGGAACTGGCAGGCAAAGATGTTGTCTTTCTCTACTGCTGCGTGAATCTTCACACCATATTCGGTTGTTGCTGCTACAATATCTTCATCGTCTGCCTGAAGATAGTAAGAATGTACAAAATATACATAAGGATTCTCTGGCAGTCCTTTGAATAATCTTGAATCTTCTTTGACTTTGATATTATTCCATCCCATATGTGGAATCTTTAAATCTCCACTCTTTGGAATTCTTAAGATCTTTCCAGGTAATAATCCAAGTCCTTTGACTCCCGGTCCTTCATCGCTGGATTCAAACATCAGCTGTAACCCAAGACAGATTCCTAAAAATGGAATATTCTTCTCTACAACTTCATGGATCGTTTCTTCTAATCCATAATGACGGATCTTCTCCATCGCATCTGCAAATGCTCCAACTCCCGGAAGAATCACTTTATCGCTGTTTACGATCTCATCGTGATCTCTTGTGATGATTGCTTCTTCTCCAAGATAATTGAGTGCTTTTTCAACACTTTTGATATTTCCTGCATCATAATCAATAATCGCTATCATAGGTGCCTCCTATTCGTGTGCTATGTTTAAAAAGTCACGGCTGTCCATCTTGATCCCGATTCCTTTTTCTTTGATCTCTTTTCCGATCTGGTATAGTGAATGATGAACTCTTACGAACGTTGCTTTCTCATTGTAGAATGCCATCTTCTCAAAAGGCCAGCGGAACAAACTTGGAACTTCAAAACCTTCTCCTAATTCTAATATAAAAAGCTTTTTATTTAAAGTATTTTGCAGCCATTTTGTGTAACTTGCCCATGAATTTAAGTAAGCTCCTTCGATATAGATAGATTTTGTCTCTTCTGTTCGGACATTAAAGATCAATTGTTTTCCACATTTTGGGCATTCCAGATGTTCGATCTTTCCTGTTTTTTCATAATAGTCGATCAAATCTCTAAGTCCTAAGTTCGCAGGATAGAGCTGCTCATCACATGGTGCACTGCACTGGAAGAAATCTCCGTTTCCACATGGTGCTGTCACGTGATCTTTCTTTAAATGGGTATGATACAATAATCCATCATCGTTACTCGTCACTACGAAATATTCTTTTCCTTCCAAAACTTCTTCTAATTCTTTAAACAGATCTGTCTCTTTCATGGATAATAAATACTCTCTCTCGTAAACAGTTCTCATCCATTTGGAATCTTCATCTTCTTTATCGATGAGATTCTGGTAATGTTCATTTGTGATCGCTTTCTTGAAATCGATCACACGGTCTGCACGCAATTCTCGTCCGATTCCCACTAATACAAGGTCTGCATCCTGAATCTGTTCTTTGTAATCTTTTAACATATTTCTTTTCATCCTTTTTATCCTATTATCCAAAAGAAACCAGTTTACACTGATTTCTTTTTGCTTACACTATTTATCTATCATACCACAAAACTCATTTCTTTGTCTGTAGCATTTTTACTTCCATACACAACACAGCCATTATGAAAATGCTTTTTTAACATTGTACAGATTCAGAATCCGCAGATTCCACATCAAAGTAAAATTCTACACCACCTTCTACATTGGCAACTCCATAATCTTTGCCATGTGCTTTCATCGTTGCTTCTACGATAGACAATCCGATTCCGCTTCCACCGTATTCTCTTGTTCTTGCTTTATCGACTTTATAGAATTTTACCCACAATTTATCAATATCTTCCTGTGGAATATGGTCTCCCGTATTAAATACTTTGATCCTCACGTCATTTCCATGACGACAATAGCTGACTTTGATGATCCCACCATCTGTTACGTGATTTCTAGCATTGCTCAGATAGTTGTTCACAACTTCTTCGATCATAAATTCATCTGCCCACACATGAGTCTCTGGCTCATCAAATATGATCTTGACTTCTTGCTTTTCCACAAGGATCTTGCTTGATTCTACCATATTGCGGATCATTTCTGTGATATCAAATCGTTCCATATTGACCTGATTATTTCCGAATTCAATCTGATTCAGTGTCAGAAGTTTCTGTACCATACGGTTCATCTTCTTTGCTTCATCTGCAATAACGTCACAATAGAACTCTTTGCTTTCTTCATCATCTAAGATATTGTCTTTCAATCCTTCCGAATATCCCTGGATCAGTGCGATCGGTGTCTTTAATTCATGGGATACATGGGATAAGAATTCCTTTCGCATCTCATCAATCTGAACTTTCTGCTCGATATCTTTTTGCAGTTCATTGTTCGCTGTTTTCAGTTCTGAAATGGTGAATTCCAATTTAGATGATAACTCATTGATACTGGCTCCAAGTCGTCCTAATTCATCATCAGATCCTGTTGGCACTTTCACATCAAAATCTAAATGTGACATCTGATTCGCGGCCTTGGCCATATCTTCAATTGGTCTTGTAAACTGGCGGCTGTATAAATACATCGCAACTGCGCCGCAAATGATCAAGATCAGTCCAACATACATCGTAAACTGTCCGGATAATCTGGCACTTGTCTGGATACTTTCCATCGGTGTACTTATGATCACTGTATAATCACCATCCAGATATCCCATTAGATTGATGCTTGTTCCCATACTCTTATTGGTATTGGTCATAACTGCATAACCTTGCTTCTTGATCTGGTTACTGATCTTATCAAGATTTTCATTTAAAATGTTCCAAAGGCTTTTATACATCAAGCTCTTCTCTCCTTCAGAACTATAAACGATCGTTCCTGATCCATCACTGATCAAAACCCTGTAATTATAAGTCTTCGCGATCTCATCCACATCATTCTTCCGTACCGTATCTTTTTGAAAAACTTTCTGTATCTGGTAATAGGATTCTTTGATTGTCTTCTTTTCCTTCACAGTATAATATGTCTTCAACATAGTAAGATTGATCAGTACTGATAATAAGATCACCGACGTCATGATAATGATCAGCATCAATGTCATCTTGACTCTGACTGAACGGTTCTTTAATAATTTCTTTCTCAATTCTCTTCAACCTCAAATTTGTATCCCATTCCCCAGATCGTATGAATATAAGAACCTTTTTCACCAAGTTTATTTCTTAATTTCTTTACGTGGGTGTCGATCGTTCTTGCATCTCCAAAGTAATCATAGTTCCATACCTGATTTAAGATACTTTCCCTTGTAAGGGCTCTTCCTTGATTGGACATAAAATACTGTAATAATTCAAATTCTTTGTAACTCAGATTGATGCTTTTGCCGTCAATAGAGACATGATGTCCCCCAACATCCATGACAATTCCGCCAGCTTCTATCTGTTCACCTTCTGTCTGAACTGTTCTTCTTAAAATAGCTTCCACTCTGGCAACCAAGATCTTTGGGCTGAATGGTTTGGAAATATATTCATCCACTCCAAGTTCAAATCCAAGAAGTTCATCTTGTTCCTGATCTTTTGCCGTCAGCATGATGATCGGAACTTTAGATACTTTACGGATTTCTTTGACAACTTCCCATCCGTCCATCTTCGGCATCATAACATCTAATACTAACAGATTGATTCCCTTTGTAGAATAAAAGGTATCAACCGCTTCTTCACCATCCTGTGCTTCTAACACCTGATAGCCGGCTCTTGTCAGAAAGTCTTTGACTAGCTTTCGCATTCTGCTTTCATCATCCACAACTAATATCTTTAGTTCATTCACCTTGTATCTTCCTCCTAATCTTATTTTCTCATACCATTTATTTATATTTCTTTCCTATAAAAAAGAAACATCCTTCTTATTTTGTTGACTTTATTCTATCATAGGATTATGTCAAAACTGTGAATGTTTATCATGAATTTATACTCATCATCTCTCCATAAAATATATCAAAAAAAGAAGTCTTACAGACAAATTCCTGCAAAACTTCTTTTATGATCATGATATTTTTGTATTATTTAATTATTCTGCGATCGCTTTGATCTTCTCAAGACCGAAGACGATCACGATACCGATAATAAAGAATACTGGATGGAACGTATGAAGTGTCATCGCTGCTTTTGTATTCTCCAGTGTTGTTGGTCCCATAACGATCGCATATAAAGAACCGATCATCATTCCGATAACAAAATAGATCATCGCACTTCTATGGTTCTCCAATGCACGGCGGATCAGTTTGATCACGAGTGCGATTCCTGTCAAGATTCCAAGTCCAAAGATCACTATGACTGGGAAGTAAGACAAATGAAGATGCATCACTTCTTTGAGTGCTGTGATCACTGGAACATATAACCCAAAGATCAGAAGCATTGTTGATCCTGAAATCCCTGGAAGTACCATCGCTGAGATTGCTACCATCGCTACTGCGAAGATATAAACAACCAATGCGATATTTAAATGTTCCACGCTAACACTGATTCCTTTTCCAGATACTGGATTAAAGTATGTGATTGCTGCAACAAGTACAACTCCAATCACTGCCCAGATGATATTCTGGTATTTTCCTTTTAATGAATCTTTCTCTTCTTTGCAGATCATCGGAATTGCAAAAATGATAAGTCCTAAGAATAAAGAACTGATCTCATAGATCCTGTCATCAAAAATACTTGCCAGAACAGAAACTGCTGCTCCCATTCCAACGACCCATCCAATGCCAATCCTTATTAAAAACTTAATTGCTTCAATTCTTTCTTCTTTTGTTCCTGACATCAAATGATCGAGTGCCATGATAAACTTGTCATAAAAACCAAGTAAGAACGCAACCGTTCCACCAGATACACCCGGAACACTGTCAGCTAATGCCATACAAAATCCTCTGATAAAATTTAGCATACTACCTCTTTCTCCTGTTATGTGTTTAATATACAACACATTGTATTGTAACATAACTTTTTTTTAGAAGAAAGTATGAAATAAAATTCACATATTTTCATTTGCTGCACGAAGGATCGTAGCTCCTCCTGCAACAATGTCTCCATCATAGAATACGACTGCCTGTCCTGGAGTGATCGCTCTCTGTGGTTCATCAAAGACAACTCTTACTTCATCTTCCCCTGTCATATAGACTCTACAAGGGACTTCCGGACTATTGTATCGAATCTTCGCCATCAGTTTCATACCATCTTCAAACTCTGGTACAGACATACAGTTTACTTTATTTCCATATAAAACATTGGCAAACAGATCCTGTTTGTCTCCGACTACAACTTCATTCGTATCTTTGTCTACTTTGATGACATATCCTGGTTTCTTCAAGGATAATCCAAGACCTCTTCTCTGTCCTACTGTATAGTAAATGATCCCTTTATGCTCTCCTAAGACATTGCCTTCTGGATCTACAAAGTTCCCTTTTGGAATCTTTGTTCCAGTTGTCTCTTCGATAAATTCGCCATAGTTATCATCTACAAAACAGATATCCTGACTGTCAGGCTTGTTGGCAACTAACAGTCCGATCTCTTCTGCGATCTGTCTGACTTCATCTTTTGTGTATGCCCCGATCGGCATGAGTGTTTTAGAAAGCTGATTCTGAGTCAGATTATATAATGCATAGGTCTGATCTTTCTTCTGTGTCTTAGAACATTTTAATGCATAACGTCCGTTATCAAGCTTTGTGATCTGTGAATAATGTCCGGTTGCAATATAGTCTGCTCCAATGTCTAAGCAACGCTTTAATAAGGACTCCCATTTCACATAACGGTTGCATGCGATACATGGATTTGGAGTTCTTGCATTTAAATATTCTTCACAGAAATAGTCAATGACTTTATCTTTGAAGTCTTTTCTAAAATTCATGACATAATGAGGAATTCCGATCATCTGTGCTACACGCCTTGCATCATCAACAGCTGATAGTCCACAGCATCCTCCATTCTCTTCCTGAACAAACTCATCTTCTTCCTGCCAGATCTGCATTGTCACACCGATCACATCGTATCCCTGTTTCTTTAAGAGATATGCCGCAACGGATGAATCAACGCCTCCTGACATTCCAACCACGACTTTTTCTTTCACAACTGCCTCCTAGTATTCCTCTTCTTCTTCACCTTCACTGATATCTGTTTTAGGTTTTTCTAATCCTTCGATCTTGATACCATTTTTCTCAGCATAATCCCATAATGCTGCGTGAATTGCTTCTTCTGCAAGTAAAGAACAGTGAACTTTCACTGGTGGAAGTCCATCTAATGCTTCCATAACCGCTTTATTTGTTACTTCTAATGCCTGCTGAATGTTCTTTCCTTTGACAAGCTCTGTTGCCATACTGCTTGTTGCAACGGCTGCTCCACATCCAAATGTCTTGAATTTAACATCCTGGATGATTCCATTATCATCGATATCTAAATAGATTCTCATGATATCTCCACATTTTGCGTTACCAACTGTTCCCACACCACTGGCATTTTCAATTTCTCCTACGTTTCTTGGATGCTGAAAATGATCCATTACTTTCTCACTGTACATTATGATTCCTCCTGATCTTATCTATAAATTCTACTGAAATTTTATTTTCATTATTTTCCTCTATGGAAAACCTCTTAATTATTTTTCTTTACAAAATCTTCATATAATGGTGACATTGTTCTTAATTTTGTCACGATCTCTTTGATATTGTCTACAACATAATCCATATCTTCTTTTGTTGTTTCTTCTCCGATCGTCATACGAAGTGATCCATGAGCGATCTCATGAGGCAGTCCAATAGCTAACAGTACATGAGATGGATCTAAGGATCCTGATGTACATGCTGATCCACTGGATGCACAGATTCCTGCCATATCAAGCATGATCAGTAAAGATTCTCCTTCGATAAACTGGAAGCTGATATTGATGTTGTTTGGTACTCTCTTTTGTGCATCTCCATTTAAACGGCAGTATGGAACTTCTGCCAGGATTCTCTTAATCGCATAGTCACGGACTTCTGTCTCATGCTTGATTCTTTCATCCATTGTTGCAAATGCAATTTCAACTGCTTTTGCAATTCCTACGATACCTGTGATATTCTCTGTTCCAGCACGTCTTTTTCTTTCCTGTGCTCCACCATGAATGAAAGAACGAAGTTTTAATCCTTTTCTGATATATAAGAATCCGATTCCCTTTGGTCCACCGAATTTGTGTCCGCTGACACTTAACATATCGATATTATATTCATCTACATTGATTGGAATCTGAGCATATGCCTGAACTGCATCTGTATGGAATAAGATTCCATGTTCTTTTGCGATAGCTCCGATTTCTTTAATTGGCTGGATCGTTCCGATCTCGTTGTTTGCAAACATCACAGAGATTAAGATCGTATCTGGTCTGATCGCTGCTTTTAAGTCATCTAATTTTAAGATTCCGTTCTCATCAACGTCAATATATGTGATCTCAAATCCTTTTTTCTCAAGATATTCACATGTATGAAGGATCGCATGATGTTCGATCTTACTTGTGATGATATGTTTTCCTTTGTTTGCATAAGCTTCTGCTGTACATTTTAATGCCCAGTTATCAGATTCAGAACCACCTGCTGTGAAGTAGATATTCTCTGGTGTTGTTCCAAGTGATCTTGCGATCGTTTCTCTTGATTCGTCTACAACTTTACGGTTATTTAATGCTGGTGTATATACACTGGATGGATTCCAGAAGTTTTCTGTAAAATAAGGAAGCATTGCATCTACAACTTCCGGTCTTGTTGCTGTAGTAGCAGCATGATCTAAGTAAATGATTTTCTTTTCCATGATTATGATTCCTGCCTTTCTTCTTGATCATATTTGGTATGTATTTCGATTGATTCTTCCATCAATTCTTGTAAAGTGATCGAATCAACCGCCTGTTGAACGCTGTCATTGATTCGTTGCCAAACTGTCTTGGTCACACAGAATTTTGTGCCGCTGCAAGTCGATGTGTCTCCGGTAAATGCTGCACAGTCGATTGGTGTTAAATCTCCTTCCAAAGTCCTTAAAATATCTCCTGCCGAAATATCTTTTGGATCTTTATCTAACATATATCCACCCTGTGCTCCACGAATACTTTTGATGATCCCCGCTTTCTTCAGTTTGGGTAATAATTGCTCTAAGTATCTGACTGAAATATTCTGTCTCTCTGCGATCGCACTGATCGGTACCGGGCTGTCCTGACTGTATACTGCAATGTCTACCATCGCTCTTAATCCATAGCGTCCTTTTGTCGATAATTTCATTCTCTCACCTCAATCCCGACTATATAACTCGGATTTCATTTGTTATCTTAACAAAGCATGTATCTTATGTCAACATTATTTGTCATATCTTTTTTTTTTATTTCATACAATGATTAAAAATGGCTGGTATTTCCTATGAAAAAGGCAAGCCCGTTTATTTGCGGAACTGTGATCTTAACACTCTCTAATTTTTTTTCAAGACTCATCGGCTTCTATAATAGAATATTTCTGGCAGGCGTGATCGGTGCACATCAGATTGGAATTTATCAATTGATCTTTCCTGTTTATCTCCTTGGGTTTGCTGTCTGTTTTCAGGGATTTCAGATCGCACTTTCTAAGATCACTGCTGAGAAAAAAGCTACGGGAAATATTAATGCTGCTCGTTATGTACTTCGCATTACGATCATTCTTACACTGTGCCTTTGTATCATTTTCTCCTTCTTTGTATTTTGGTATGCAGAACTGATCTGTTCAGTTTTTCTTCATGAACCAAGCTGTGTACCATGCCTGAGACTTGCTGTTCTTGTTCTTCCATTTGTCGGGATCAAAAACTGTATTCATGGGTACTGCCTTGGAATTGAGAATTCGGGTGTTCCTGCTTTTTCTTTGTGTCTGGAACAGATTTCAAGGGTATCCTCTATCTTTTTACTTTCTGTATTCATGATAGAGAAAATGCCAGTTCCTGCTTTTCTAGCTGTCTGTGGAATGACTGTTGGGGAGATCGTTTCATTTTTCTTTACTCTGATCTTCTATTTCTTACACAAAAAGTCTGCTGACAGCTTGTCAAAGTCTACTCTTTCTGCATCAAAACTTTCTGTATTTCATGAACTGTTATCCCTTGGGATTCCACTGACTTTGAATAGTTTTTCTGTCACCTTATTACAGAGTGTGCAAAGTATTCTGATCCCAATGATGTTATATCGTTTTTATGGAAATCGTTACCGCAGCGTCGAGATCTATGGCATCTTAAGCGGCATGGCACTGCCTTTTATCATGTTTCCTTCTACGATCATCAATGCATTATCTTTGATGCTTCTGCCTAAGATTTCTGCTGCCAAAACTCACAACGATCCCTCTTATCTTCGACGTTGTGCGATCTTACCTCTTATCTTTTGTACATTTCTTGGAATTGGAGCTTTTGGCGGATTCTTTGTTTTTGGACCCTGGATTGGAAATTTCTTTTTTCATGATCCTCTTTGCGGAAAGTATTTAAGATCATTGTCTTTTTTATGTCCGTTTTTGTATTGTTCTTCCATCTTATCTACCATATTAAATGGGCTTGGAAAAACAAAAGATACACTGCTTCATAATAGTGTATCTCTTGTGATCCAGATTTGTTTTATTTTATTTGCGATTCCTTTGTATGGAGTGAACGGATATTTGTGGGGACTGTTTCTTAGTTGTTTGTTTCTTTGCTTCGTAAATTATCGAAAAGTAATGCTGCATGTATGAGTCAAAAAATAGCTGTTACCGAATTCCCAAAAATGTCTCATACAGATCCACTTGACCATACCCCCATTCTCTGTTTGGATAGATTCTTTCCGGATCTCTCCTTGCTCCCCGGATCAGATAATTTTTAATTCTTGTCGTATTGATCTGCATATCATTTTTCTGCATGATCCCCCATTCTAACATCAATGCTGCTATACCCGCGGTAATTGCTCCTGAAACGCTTGTTCCTGATTTTCTGCCATAGCGTTTCCTTGGTAACGGTCCTAGAATTTCTACTCCTGGTGCTGTAAAATCTGGTTTAACCGCATTTCTTGGAAATCCCCTGCTACTGTCGATCGCGAGGCTTCCTGTGTTGGAATTATAACTTCCACAAGATATCAGCAATCCTGTATTTGATGGTGCTACCAGTGTATTATATGGTGTGGATTCCAAGAAAAATGTATCTTCGCTGATAAAGTTTGTGATTGGAAGCCACAGATCAAATTCACGATTTCCTACGCCATCGTCACTGACGTAGATGTTCCAGATTCCTGGTGCCGGATTTTGAAATCTCATAACGATAACTGGAGCTCCTGCAGATGTATCTACCGTAAAGTATTCTACGATCAGCCTTGTTTTTTCTAATAAAAATGTTACATATCTTTGCCCGCTTAACCCACCTTGTATCCTACCTGTTTTCTGTCCTGACGGTGACTCAATATCTACATAATAGCGGTTCGGAGCTAATCCCCATAGTTCCATTGTAAATCCATACTCCGACTCTCCAACTTTGACTTCCACTTTTGCATCATTTTGTGAAACCTGACCACTGTAATGATGTCTTGCCTGCCCCTCATTTCCAGCGCTTGTGACAACTGCGACTCCCCGAAGCATCGCTCTGCCTGACAGATACTGGTCTAATGGTCCTGTTCCAAGATGAGACGCAAGGTTAGTGCCAATGCCTAAGAATATGACGATCGGTCTTTGCAACTGTTCTGCAATATGATCAATATAGTGAACTGCCAGCATGATGTCTGTTTCTGCATATGCTTCGTATTTTGGATCAATACAGTAATATTCTTTCAAATAGTCTTTTGCTTTTCTTAATTTCACTACGATCAATCCTGCATTCGGAGCAATTCCTGAAAATCCTGTTTCGTTATCCTCATTTCCAGCAATTAAACCTGCTAAAAAAGTACCATGTCCGGATTCATCCTTCGATGGTACTTTCTGCTGTGGCACGTCGCTTTTTAGTGCCTCTTCTATTTGTTCTTTTGTATATTCTGTCCCATATCCCAGAAATGTATCTTCTGGGTCACCTTCTATTGTCTGATCCCAGAGAGAATATATCTTACTGCTGCCATCTTCATAGCGAAATGCTGGATGTTCATAGTCGATCCCTGTATCGATCATTCCAACTAAAACACCATTTCCATAAAGATCCAAGGTACTCCTTCTGACTTGCGCTACTCCGACATCTTCTAACATCTGTGTGTCCATCAGACCGAAACAACGTGGAATCGTATTATATGGATAATTTTGTCCATATATGGATGTCCGTCCGTTCTTTTTGACATATGCGATCGCGAATCTCTGATCGATCACTGTAATACATTCTGTGTTGAATTCTTCTTTTACATAGTCAAGTACTCCGCTGTATTCCCCGATAAATTCAAAATAATCATTACTCTGGGCTGCATTTTCACATAGCATAGAAATACCTCAGGTTTTTTATAGTTTATGCACCCAATTTCCATCTGTTAATCTATGTGCATGATACAATTTATGAAAATTAATTTAAATACGCTCCGTAATAAGTCCCTTCTGATAAGCCCATAATAACTGTTCAAGATCTGCCACTTTCTCCTGCAGTGCCTTGCCATTATCAGTATCCATAACACATTTACGTTTCGTTACCTTATTAATAACGATCGTATCTGAATGGATATCTGTTTCCTCTCTGATCGCTGTAGTTCTTGATACAAATGGTTCGTGTGCTACGAGTTTTAATCCGTAAGAATTAGACACTAAGGTATAACCTGCGATCCCTGTTGTCTTCTGATATGCTTTCGAGAATCCACCATCAATGACAAATAGCTTTCCTCCACATTTGATCGGGCTTTCGCCTTTCTTTACTGCTACTGGCATATGCCCGTTTACAATCTTGCCTGTCGATGTATCTAATCCAAATTCTTCTAAGATCTGGTTGATCACTGCTTCATTTTCATACCACTGATAGTAATAATCTTTCTTTTCTTTCTTAAGATCTGCATCATCCAAGAAATAGCGCTCAAACGTTGCCATCTTTGCTTTTCCGTAGACTGGTGAGTTTTCATTTGACCAGATGAACCACATGATGTCTTGTCCATATTTTCTGGATTTCATATCTTTTTCTTCATAATAACCCTGTCTTGCCAGATGCTCTAAAACATCATAAAGTTCTTTCCCTGCGTACTTTCTTCCTTCAATCTCTACTTCACGAAATGTTCCATCTTCGTTTAGCGGTACACAGCCATGATATAGAAGCATTCCATTGAACACCTTGTATAAGTGTCCTTTTGCAAATAAGAATCTTATATGTTCCTGAAGATAAGCACAGTATTTAAATACAGTTACCAGATGTTCCATCACATATTCTTCTTCTTTGGTCAATTTATATGGATCATTTGGATCGATCGTTGGAAAATTCTTATCTTTTAATTCATATTCTTTTCCATCTAATGTGATCGTTCCTTTTTCATAGTCGATCTTGTCTAATAGTAATCTTTGATCCATCAAAAAGTCTGGACGGCGTTTGATCAATTGACCTTCTACTTTAAACTGCATGATCGCAATGGCTTTGTGCATCTTCTTATTCAATTCTTCTTCTCGGATATTACTCTCATCCACTTCTCCAGATGCATGGAATAATTCACATTCATCATCTTTGTAACACTCCAATGCAAATCTTGCCAGCGGGATCAGATTGATGCCATAACCATTTTCCAAAACATCCAGATTATTGTATCTTGCACAGATTCTTACAACATTACAAATACATGCGCGGTGCCCAGATGCAGCTCCCATCCATAAAATATCGTGATTTCCCCACTGAATATCAACATTCGCTGTCTTCATGATGCAGTCCATGATCCTGTGTGGACCAGATCCTCTATCGTAAATATCTCCGATCACATGCAGATGATCAATCGCCAGATCCTGGATCAGATGGGCCATCGCTGCAATAAACTGTCTGACCCTTCCTGTCGTGATGATCGTCTCAAGAATCTGCTCTACATAGCGTTTCTTATCAGCTCTCCGGTGTTCTACCATCAATTCTTCCATCACATAGGCAAATTCTGGTGACATTGCTTTCCTTACTTTTGATCTTGTATATTTATTCCCGACTGATCTTGCAACATGAACCAGACGTACCATCGTATCATGCTGCCATTCAAGAAGGAAATTCTTTGGTAATTCTTCCTCCATTAAATCCATCTTCTGCTCCGGATAATAAATAACTGATGCCAGATTTTTCTTTTGCTTTGTTGTCAGTGTATTCCCAAATTCATCTTCAATCCTGCTTCGGATCGCTCCTGATCCATTCCTTATGATATGGCTGAATTTCTCATATTCGCCGTGAACATCAGAAACATAATGCTCTGTTCCTTTGGGAAGATGCAAGATTGCCTGAAGATTGATGATCTCTGTTGAAGCAGCTGCGACATTTGGATAACGCACTGCCAGTTCCTTTAGATACTTCATCTGGTCCATGAGAAGGCTCCCCTTTCGTTTACGCTTTTTTGATTGTTCTGTAATATTATAGCATTATTTTTCATACTTTCCCAATAACTTTCTTTCATTTTCCTTAATTATTATACTTTTATGAAAACAAGGCTGTTTCTTATGTTATACTGTAAACAGCCTAGGTAAAATCTATGTAAATTTCCATATTTACTGTCCTTGATCTTCACAGGCTACTTACAATAAGGAGGAGATTATGTTAAAAAAGAACAAAAGCATTGCACTGGTGATGATCTTAGCTTTATTGATCATCACATCTTCTTGTGCACCAAAAAACACACAGGCAGAAATTGATAAACCTGCCAAAACAAGTGCCTCTTGGGAGAGGAAACTTTGCAGATCAAAACTTGATATCATCAGTTCTTACGGTGATGATCAGGCATTTCACCCAAAAGTCTTAAACTTTGAAAAACCATGGAACGGCTATCGCTATTGGATGGCATACACTCCATAT
>ULMW01023055.1_pt1 | contig 41896 bp, 30 predicted proteins | sample 1951761 | NCBI WGS metagenome assembly ULMW01 (sample SAMEA4835561, study PRJEB28245) | human gut metagenome | biome: gut microbiome; material: fecal sample | place: Denmark | collected 2008 | reverse complement strand
ATCAAGATTGCGAACCTGTTTCGCAATTACCTAAAATTAATGGTGTGAGTTGCATCCTACATTATATTAATTTTACCTAATTTAATCTTCTCAGAGACAATTTCTCTAACTTTCTCTAAATCATTAGGCGTATCTACAGCAACAGTTTCAGAATCCACTTCAATATATTGAACCTTATATCCATTTTCTATAAACCTTAATATTTCAATATCTTCTACAGATTCAACTTTTGCCTTACCGTATTTTAGTCCATATTCACAATAAAACTGAAGTGCTTCCGGTTTAAAGCCATATACACATACCTGCTTATAATAAGAATAGTCTATACTTCCTTTTGGGTATGGTGCTGTTGCTCTGGTCAAATATACTCCTATTCCATCCTTATTTGTAATAACCTTTGGAACAGTAAAATTTACAACATCAACTGGATCTTTAATCTTTGTCATCAGGTTAGATATCTGTAAATCCGGATTACTATAAAACGGCTGAATGGCAGCCTTGATTGTGCTTGGTTCCAAAAGAGGTTCATCTCCTTGAATATTGACAATTAAATCTGCCGGTATTTTTCTTGCAACCTCACCTATCCTATCCGTTCCTGTTTTATGGGTATCTGATGTCATTATAACTTCTATGTCCAATGACCTACATGTATCAAATATTTGTTGGTCATCTGTTGCAACGTAAACTTCATTGAAGTCCTCAACCTTCTTACACTGCTGGTACACCCACCATATCATCGGCTTGCCGCATATATCTGCCAATGGCTTACCTGGAAAACGTGATGACTTATAACGAGCCGGAATTACACCTATAATTTTCATAATAATATATCCTCCTAGTCTATTTGTTCTAATGAATTAATTATATTATTGAATTCTTCTAAAGTTTTGGGAATAAATATCTTTGTTTTGTCTTTGTATATATCTATAGTCATTTCCGCTATTTTTTGAAATTCTATGTTTGAGTCAAAAAACAGTAAATATGTAAAAATTATATATGGTTCCTTTTTACAAATCATCTTTGGTGTTATTTGGGCTGTAGATCCTGCACCTATTAACACATTATTTGAATTCATATTATTCATACTTTCAAGTTCCCACATATTATTTATATTGTCACTCGCAATCTTACTGCTATCTATTATCAAGTTCCCTTTTCGAGGATGTTTTCGTACTATTCCCTTCTCGCACAACGTTTTATTATTGTCATATAATATATTTATTTCTTTACCATTAAATCCTCTTTTTTCTGAAAGAACCTGATCAAGCAGAATATACTTATAATTGCTTATACCAGAATTTGTATTAAAATTAAATATTTTATTTGCATACTTAATCATGACGTTATCTTTATTAATCAATGGCAATTGCTCTATTATTCCAATTGTTGAATTACATGATTCTTTACAATTGACATAAATTTTATTTATGTCATAAGAAAAAACACCGACTCTTGATAATCTTCCTATTACACTGTATAATCTTCCTATTGTATCATAAAAACAATTTCCCATATACGATATAGCACCATCATCATATGCAATAACCTGACACTTATTTAAATTGTATATACATACCCCAAGTTCGTTTCCATCACCCACAAACAAAGTTTTATACTTCTCATTCAGAAAAGATGTATCTGAAAATTCATATCGTTTAATCAACTTTCTCACGTTGCACAATTCTAGAAAAGTTTTAATTTTATTCCCTTGCACTTTTTTAGGCGTACATATTATTACATTATCAAATAATCCTGAATTTTTCAAATTAGTAATAATACATTTTGAATTAGAAAAACAATCTATAATAAATAAATCAACATTTCTTATATTTTCGACTTTATTTATCACCATGTTTAATGCATTTAATATTTGGTACGGTGTATTGCATACAATAGCGTCTTTAATTTCCATGGTTTTTTCCTCCGTTTTTCTTAAAATATACTACTAAAATACCAAGAACAATTATCCCCATTCCAATTCTAACCAATATAAGTTTTCTGCCTACAATCGTGATAACACTGCACACAATCAATCCAATTATACACATGATAACTGTTAGTCTACACAATACATCGTTATTATCTATTCGTTTTGCTCTTATATAATGCAATACGAATAATCCAAATCTTGAAACACACGTAACATATGCACCTGCTAAATATCCAAACAATTTAATAAAAAGAATATCAAACACTATATTGAATATCATAATTGAAACAGTGTAAATCCATATTGCCTGATTCTTTTTATAATACATTTCTAAATTTAATGGAATTAAATATATAAGTTCAGCAAAAGAAGCTATTGTTAACGGTATAAGAACATATACCGCATCCCAATAATCTCGATTAGAGATTATCATAACAATCTCTGGTACAGCTAATATAAATAAACATAAAATTAGTGCAAAGCCTATTATAATTTTATTATTTTTATCTATTAATTCAGAATATTTTTTTTCTGATAACCCTTGAAAAAAGAAAGGAGACCAACTATTTTCTATAGAACTTAATAATGTATTAGGAATTACAACTATATTAGATGCTACTGTATAAATTCCAACCGCTGAATATGATGCTAACTGGCTTATTATTATTTTATCTGACTGTACCAATACCTGTGTGGCAATTGCATGTACTAAAAGAGGAATTCCAATAATTATTCCTTTTTTTATATACTCTATACATGGTAATTTTAAATCTGCAAAAAATAATAAATAAATACAGCTTACAACACTTGAAACAATTCCTCCATATACCCTTGCCCAGTATGTATCGTGTTCCTTAAAAACTGTATAACATAAAAACAAGGAAATTGAAATATTTATAACAGTATTAAGCAAGCTATAACCCATATATATTTTATAGCGACCTTCTAAAATAAGTTTACTGCTTATGATAGATGCAATTGCCAAGAAACCTGCTGTTATGAACGTAGCTCGCCACAAACTAATTGACATATCAGCAACAGACTGTGTAAACATAGAACATATCTGAGCTACTGAAAGCATTATTACCATTCCAATGATGGGAATCATGACCACAGAACCAACATACCTTTCGTAGTCAATTTCAGTATCATACTTTACCATTTTTATTGTATGTGCTGTTCCCAGTAAAATAATAATCTCAAATATACCCAGATAAGATTGAAAAACGCCAAAAACGCCAAAATCAGCCGTACTAATTAATGATGTAAATAATTTTAAAGTTAAAAAATTAATAGATTTAATAAGTACTGTACCTATTGTATACCAGGAGAGTGCTTTTGCAAGATTATATTTATTATTGCTCATGTTTTTTGTATTCTTTTAAGGACATCAAGCCTTTATCCTTTTCACTTATTATAAGATTCCCAATACCACCAATCTCGTTAAATGGCCATTCTACGGCAATATCCGGATCATTGTACATTATTCCGCTGTCACCCTCACCATAGAATACCTCACCACACTTATAACTTACAATTGACTCTTCCAATACAAGATATCCATGTCCAAAATACTCTGGCACATACAGTTCTCTTCTATTGTCCTCACTCAATTCATAACCTATCCATTTTCCAAATGTTTCTGAATCTTTTCGCAAATCAACTATTACATCATATACTCTGCCCTTAACACACCGTACAAGCTTCGCTTGCTGATGTCCTAATTGAAAATGTATTGCTCTGATAACTCCCTTATGTGAAATTGTATAGAATACTTCCTTAAGCTCGTGTTCTATCCCATTCTTTCTGAATTCATTAATATTATAATCTTTTATAAACCCGCCTCTTTCATCAGTTGCATAAAAAGGCTGTATTACATATGCTCCTTTTAACTCAGTTTCTTGAAAGTTGAATTTTTCTATCATCTTTATTCCCTTTTCCCTTTTTACCTATATATTTAATAACATATGAAATCAAAAGCGTAACACCAAATGAAACAATTGCACAGGCCCGTGTCTCATCACATCCTATAGCTACTAAAATCTTAAATGTTAACTGTATTACAATAGTATGAATTAAAAATCCATAATTTGATAAATCACCTATTATTACAAACACTTTTCCCTGCTTACCATCATATAACGAAAATGCATATATCATTGGTATTGCTAATAAAGAAAACCTTGCCGTGGAAGAATCTAAAAAGTTATCAATAGCTTGCATCTTACTTACATTATAGAAATGTGATATGCAAAAAAAGAATAAAAGCGTAACTGTCAATACGCATATTATTATATTCTTATTTTCTTTTATCTTTCTTGTGGAATACAAGTACCCTAAATTACATCCAATCAAAAACTCAAAAATTCGATAGTATGGTGAAGTATACACTCCCCATTCATACCAACTTACACTATTTCTGTATAAACAAAACAAATATAGAAATTGCAGTAATATAAGTAATGCAATCGAAAAAAAAGCATCCCTTCTATTTCTATATCTTTTAATAACCGCATTAATATATGGAAATATAATATACAGCAAAAAAACACATGATAAATACCAAGCTACATTATTATATGAATTACTGATTTGTGATGGAAACCAACATTGAACCAAAAAAATATTAATTAAAACATTTTTCACAAACATATAATCAAACACAATATTCTTTTGGTATATTCCCAAAGCAATAAAATAAAATGTAGTTACAATATATACTAAGTATAATTTTTTTATCCTGTCAATTCCAAATTTAAGGCATTTACCAATATTAAGACTCAGATCCTCATTACAATGACGATATACCAAAAGAAATCCTGATAGCTCAATAAAGAGTGTTACCCCCCCCCACCTGCATTATTGGCTAACACTCCGGCATGTCCAAAAAAGATTAATAAAAATGCAATTCCTCGTAAAGTTTGAAGGGATGAAATGTACTTATTCATACAGCTCTCCTTAATTATTATTGCAGAATTCCTTAATTACATTTGCCACCTCCTTAACATCATTATCACTAAGTTCGTAATGCATTGGAAGGCAAAGTATCTCCTCAAATATCTGGTCTGTTATTGGAAGATTATCTGTATCCTTATGGAACAGACTGAAATGATGACATGGTATATAACTGATTCCTGATTCGATATCGTGCTCCATCAAGAAATCCTTAAGCTGATTTCTATTACCATCCTTAACTCTAATTACATACATAAATGGAGTTATTGTATCATATCCTTCAGGCATTCTCTCTATACCCTTTACATCACGAAGCTCATTGTCATAGAGATGGCAGAGTTCTCTTCTTCTTGCAATAAATTTATCAACCTTTTTAATCTGTGCAAGACCAATGGCAGCATTAATATTGCTCATATGATATCTATATCCCAGTGTAGGAACATCATATATCCATGAACGTTTCTTCCAATCCTTTACATGCATAGTCTTACGGTCAATACCAAGTAATCTCTTCTTTCGAGATAAATCATCAAAATCAGGATCGTTAGTTACAATTGCTCCGCCCTCTCCGCATGTCATAACCTTGATGGAATCGAAACTAAAGCATGTTATATCACCAAATGAACCTATCTTCTTACCCTTATAATATGTCCCAAACGCATGTGCCGCATCCTCAATTATACGTATTCCTGTCTCTTCCTTAATCTTTAAGAATGCATCCATATCACATGGTCTTCCAGCATAATGTACCGGAATAATAGCCTTGGTTTTTTTAGTAATCTTCTTCTTTACATCCTCTACGTCCAGCAGAAATGTATCTGGATGAACCTCGCAGAAAACAGGAGTTGCCCCACACATCTCAACTGCCTGAGCTGTTGCAACAAATGTAAATGAAGGCATAAGAATCTCATCACCTTCCTTAACACCTATTGTATCAAGTGCCAGGTGTAATGCATTGGTACCTGTATTGGTTGTTATGACAAAACGATCTGTATTAAGATACTTTGCCATCTCCTGTTCAAACTCATTTGTCTTATATGCAAGTCCGAAGTATCCATAGTCAAATGCCTCTTTGACCTCTGCCAGTTCCTCAGCTCCACAACATCCTCTTGATGATTTAATCATTTTATTTTTCCTCCTGATTATTAAATATATTCTGTAACACATCACCATATAATTTGCGATGTGCATTTAGCAAGTCAGATGGTACATTAGCAAACCATTTCATATATCCTGCTTCATGCTCCTGACGTCCATTATTATCAATCACATACCCCTTAGGCAGCTTGGCAGCAAATAATAATGAAATATTATGTGACCTTTCAAGCTGATTAGACAACCACGGTCTGTCTTCATCCGCAAAAGACTCTCTGACAGTAATCGGTGTCTTATCATACATGACTTTAGAACCTATTTCATCAAGTGCCGTCTTTTGTACCCGCTCCTCAATGGTTTCCTTTATCCGTATGCAACCGCCTGGTATATGCCAGCCCTTACCAAAATAGATATCATCTCTCCATGTCAGCAGGACTTCTCCATTATCATTAGTTATTAAAAGATCAATATTAGCAACAGGCATCATTGTAGTGGCAAAAAGAAATAGCGGCTCAGGAAGTCCTTTTCTAAAGTCCAGGTTATTTTCCCTTGCATATTCATGTATTTCACTAATTGCCCTTTCAAGTTTATCCATAACTAGCACTCCATAAATTCTTTGATTTGCTTGTCCATGCACATACGAACATCTCCATTGTTGCACCAACATTTACTCCACTCTACGACTTTATCTATTGCTTTGTCAAGATTCCAGTGAGGTTTCCATCCAAATGTAGCCTTCAACTTTGAACAATCCAGCTTCAGAAAATTAGCTTCGTGCGGTCCGCCATCATACTTATTTATCCATTTTACCCCATCCCCCCAATGATTAGCAAACAAATCAACAAGTGCACCTGTCTGGAAGCAATCCTGATCATCCGGTCCAACATTATAATAACCAGCAAATTTATTATCTTTATATTGCATTGCCGCTATCATCATGTATGCATACAACGGCTCTAATACATGCTGGTATGGTCTGGTAGAGAACGGATTTCTCACGACAATATCCTCATGCTTAATTGAAGCTCTTATACAGTCTGGTATTATACGGTCATTAGCAAAATCTCCACCGCCAATTACATTTCCTGCCCTGGCAGTAGATATAGCAACTTTTCCATCTGCAAAAAAACTATTCTTGTAAGAATGAGTTACAAGTTCTGAACAGGATTTAGAATTAGAATATGGATCAAATCCATCCAGCTCCTCATTTTCACGATATCCCCATTCCCATTCCTTGTTAAGGTATACCTTGTCTGTTGTTACATTCAAAAACGATTTGACACATTCACTGTTTCGTACACACTCAAGTATATTTACAGTTCCCATTACATTGGTGTCATATGTATATGCAGGATCTTTATAGCTATCCCTTACAATCGGCTGTGCAGCAAGATGGAATACTATCTCAGGCTGTGCCTCATCAAATGCCGCCTTCAGGCTATTATAATCTCTTATATCTCCGAATACAGAATTTACGTCTTTTTTTATCTCAGCTATATCATACAATGAGTATTCCTTTTTTGTTCCTCTTGAATATCCTGTTACTTCTGCACCTGCGTTGGCAAGAATCTTGCACAGCCAAGCCCCTTTGAAGCCGGTATGTCCGGTTACGAATACTTTCTTACCCTTATAAAACGATATATCAAAATCCATTTTATTTATCCCACACTTTCCATGGTGCCTTGCCTGTGTCCCATAATTTTTCAATCTGCTGCTTTTCACGTAAAGTATCCATGCACTGCCAGTAACCATCATGCACATAACCAACAAGCTGTTTTTCCTTAACAAGCCTGTTCATAGGTTCCTTCTCAAATGAAGTGTCATCTCCATCAATATAATCAAATATCTTAGGTTCAAATACCATAAAGCCGATATTGATTAAATCCCCATCCATATCGGACTTTTCTCTGAAAGCATCAATCATTCCATCCTGTCCAACTTCAACAACACCTTTATTCTGTCCAAAATTATACATAGACATTGTTCCAATCTTACCATGCTTCCTGTGATAATCAAGGACATCCGCTATATTGATATCTCCGACGGCATCACCATAAGTGAGCATAAATGTCTCATTTCCTACATATTCCTTGACTCTCTTTACTCGTCCCCCTGTTTCTGTAGATAATCCTGTATCTACTATTGTTACTTTCCAAGGCTCTGTGTGTTTGTTATGTACAATTACTTCTCTATTTCCACTTGTATAATCGAATGTGATATCTGAAGTATGAAGAAAATAATCAGCAAACCATTCCTTTATCACATGTTGCTTATACCCTGCACAGATTACAAACTCATTAAATCCATAATGAGAATATATCTTCATTATGTGCCATAATATCGGCATTCCTCCAATCTCTATCATTGGCTTCGGCTTCAATATCGATTCTTCTGATATTCTGGTTCCGAATCCCCCGGCTAAAATTACAACCTTCATCTTCTATTTCCTCCCTTTAGTTTGTAATTTATAGTAAATTATCCTCAAAAATAAATACACTTTTTCCAATAATTTTGCCCACACACTGGCATTATAATGAATACATGTAGAGATGACTCTATAATTAATGTGCTTGTTAATTATCTCATAATCAATAGATTCCTTATCAATTCGTTTGCTCAAATAATTTTTTAGAAATTTTCTGATTTTTATACATTCGTATATTGACTTTTTCTTTTTTCTTTCTAATGCAATCTCCTCAAGCATATCCTTCTTGCCATTTGATGCCTGACATATTTTTTCCCTCACGCTAAAACACTCCTCATACATTAAATCCGCATACTTGGAGCTATCATTCTGACTTCCTTTTCTATAATATAATAGAACTTCCGGCAAATTTAATCCTTTTGAGTAAGTAGTTATTTTACGCCACATGTCATAATCTTCAGCCATATGAATGTCATAATCATATGTAATATTATTTTCTCTTAACACATTTGTCCTATACATTGCTGCGGGATGATACATTGCACATGCAATATCTTGCATCGTCATAAAACCAATGTCTGTGGAAGGCATTTTCATTAAAACTGTCAATTTATCTTCATCATCAATGTATCTCACCCATGAGCCAACAAGACCATACTCCGGATTGTTCTCCAAAAATTCAACCTGTTTGCTTATTCTATCCCTCAATGCTATATCATCTGAGTCGATACGAGCAATGTATTTGCCTCTTGCCAATTCCAACCCTCTGTTAAGCGAATATGTTTGCCCCATATTCTTGTCATTAATCACTAATCTAATTCTCTTGTCATCAAAACTATTTATCACATCACACGTTCTATCAGTTGATGCGTTATCGACAATTAAAAATTCAAAATTCTCATATGTTTGTTCCAAAATGCTACGTATTGTATTCGAAACATTTTCCCTATTGTACACGGTCATTAAAACTGTCACCAATGGACTTTCCATAGATTATTCCCCCTATAATTTGTTTTCGAGGTTTTCAATATAATGCGTATCAAAGCAAATATAATACATATACAATACCAATGTTACCGCTGTTGAATTGTATAGAAATGGATCAACCGCTCCTAAGATTAGGTACATTATATACCCCATAGTTATGCATACGATTTTCTTCGATTTAATTTTATTTTTAGCAACATATACTATTGGAAGTGCATACATACCCATCATTGCCATAAACGGAATAATTCCAACCTGACGTAGAAGGTTAAAATAAGATAATTCAATATCCCTTACCATAGCATTAACACCAATAGAATAAAACTCTGATTCGTAACCACTTCCTATAATAAATCGAACTATATCAGATTTCCAATACTTAATTAAACTACTCAAATGTCCGCTCCTGACGGCATCATCAAAGCTTTTTTTCTCAAAAATTGCTAATATATATCTGTATAACCCTGCACCAAATAGTCCTACTATAATTGCTACTAATGATGATAAAATAATACATACTCTTATCTTATTGTTCTTCTGAACTATTATGCAGCAAATATAAAGCAAAGCCAACATCAAAAATACATTCGCCCTTGTCCCTGTAGCAAATAAAGCGATACATGTGATAACTAATGAAAAATATTTACGTTTTTCAATGCAATATGCCTCATAAACAAACAATAAACATGCTGATTTTATGTAAAACAGACTACCAAATGTCGCATATTTTCCTTCACCATACAACGCATTATTCGTTTTACCGTACCACAAAACCATTGGATTTGTTCTCATACGAAGCACTCCGGAAATATGTAATATGAATACAATAACTTCAATATATGCCAATATCTCTAGCATTATAAAAAACACTTTTTCAAAATTAATATTAAATTTTTTTACAACCAAATATAAGAGCAAAATTACCGCCGGATACCCTAATTTTATGTTATTAATAAAGGATTTCGTTATAATAATGGATAATACAATAGTAAAAGTCGGTACTATAAGTCCGAAAAAAAAGACTAAATAATCTATTTTATTCTTTAATGGTGTACTCCAAAAATTAAGCACAAGCAATAGAAAAAGGCTAATTATTTTTATATTAAATGTATCATTTGGAAAGAAAATCACATTAAACAAAAAAATATACACTAATACTACATTCACTCTTCTAACAATTGCATTTTCATTATAACATTTTATTATTTCCTTTATCCTGTTCATTACCAAATTTTCCTTTTTATAATATATATTAGCAAATTTAGCCTATCACCTAATTGTCTGGCAAATGGTAATCTTTTAAAACTTGAGGCATTTCCAGAGTGTCGTTTATACTCCATTAATATTTCAGGCAAAAATACTATTTTGCCTTTTCTTTCTGCAACCAATCCAATCCACTGATCATGCAGGCAGCCTTTCTTAGGAAACGGATTAAGATATTGAACCAGCTCTCGCCTGAATGCCATGAGACATCCATGATATGTATTTCTCATATAGTTCTTCCAAAAGCCGGCTCTCACATTCCTATGCTCAAAAAATGACTCATATAATACATTTTTTTTCTCATCCACAACCCTTGCATCATGTTCCACCAATATGCAATCTGAGGATTCAAACATGGCACAAACATGTTTTACCTTATTAGGATACCAGATGTCATCCTGGTCACACAAAAAGATAATATCTCCTTTACATTTTGAAATAGCATTTGCAAAATTCTCAACTATTCCTTTTTGTGGTCCATCATAAATTTTAACTCTAGAATCTTTAAAAGTTTTTATAATATCTATTGTTTTATCATTTGAATTATCATCGCTAATAATAACCTCATCCTCAGAATTAAGATTATCCAGCACTGTCCTTATTTGGTCATATATATATTTTTCACCATTGTATGTTGCAATTGCTACTGATACCATCTCTATAATCCAATCTGTACTTATTTTAGAAGACTATCTTTTAATCTCCAAAATGCTTTTAAGCTTCTTTTTAAATCTTCAAAATCCGTCAGTCCCCTAACAATTCTATGTCCTATATACCATGGACGTAAATAATATTTTTTTCTGGCATATGCACAAAAATCAACCAGCTCCTTTGAACTCAATTCTGGAGTATTAATTATACAATTTAATGTGCCATCCTCTTGACAATATTCATCATATTTACCATTAATATACCCATTTGATTTTGCCCATTCATATGCCTCCGTACCTGGATATGGTATAAGAGGAAAAAACTGTGCTGTATCTGTTTTAAACCTTAATGCTGCTTGTAATGTGTCACACATTGTTTCATGTGTCTCACCATTATTTCCAACCATATAGCATGCGTGAACCATTAAACCTGCCTTTTTTGCATTCGCCATATAATCTTCAATTTGCTTTACCGTAGTACCCTTTTTTATGTTTTTTAATATCTGCTGATTAACACTTTCAACCCCAGGTATTATCAAATGACATCCTGCTTTCTTCATTAATTTCATTGTATCGTAATCAAGATTAACTCTCGCATTACACAACCATTTAATTTTTATTTTCTTATCAATAAGTTTTTGGCAAATTTCTACAGTACGTTGTTTATTTACAGTAAAAGTATCATCTTCTATAACTATTTCTTTGACTTCTGGCATATTACTAACAATATATTCAAACTCTGCTACAACATTGTCAACACTTCTTAATCGATACATGTGTCCATGCATTGTTTGTGGATATACGCAGAAATTACATCTTGCCGGACATCCTCTACCTGTAAATATTTGTATTGATGGAAATGCTGCAGCCGCAAATACATAATCTTTCACATCCAAATATTCCTTTACAAATTTTGAAATAAAAGGAATTTCATCAAGATTAGTTATATATTCTGCATCCGGGTTATTGATAACTTCTCCATTGTCAGCCCTGTATGATAACCCATTGACGTCAGAAAATGGCTTTCCATCCCTAATCGCAATTGCAAGATCTCTCACAATATAATCATATTCTTTTCTTGCAATACAATCAACCATTTGACTAATTGCCATCGTCTCCTCGACCGTTGCGGAAGGATGCGTACCAACTAATACAACGTATGAATCAGGATATTTATTTTTTAATTTTTCCGCAAATGCGACATCACTATAGATTGATGGTGTGCTGGTATCCAATACAAACAACCTACTATCTGCAATTCTAGAATCTATTAACCTTAAAGTTTCATCTGCATCCGTCCTTTTGGCACAAGCATCATAAAACTCAATATCAAAACCTTCTTTTTTTACAACAGACGCAGCATAAATTAACCATAAAGGATAATAAAGTACACCACTGTGTCCTACAGAAGGACTTCTTGATTCTCTTGAAAACTTTCCATATTCAGTCTTAAATGGTGGATTAATAAATGTTACTTTCATAAATATACCTCATCATATTTTGTAGTATTTTTTATTGTCCTTCTCCAAGGACTTTATAAAACAATGTATTAACATGCTTTTGGTGACTTTATTTCTTTCTTATTTTCATTCTCTTAGAGACACTGTGTAAAGTATATCGCATCGTTAGTAAAAAAGAAATCACTTTATTGTAACCGACAGCATTATATGTATTAAAAGCCATCATTGCCGACTTAAGTCTATTACTTGATTTTGAATTTTTCTGCACCCTATATATCAACAGTGGTTCATTAATTCCATATGCAAATTTTTCATTTTTTAAAATTGTTAACCAAATATAATAATCTTCATGCATCCTATCATTTGGCATCTTCATATTTTTCATTACAGATGATTTCACCATTGCTGAAGAACAAGATACTAAATTTTTACGCAACAACGTCTTGTAAGACGTTTTTTCTTGTGCAGGCATAATATAGTGAAACCTTTTCCCTTCACTATTTATAAACGCTGATGCTGTATAACTCAAAACTGCATTTTTTTTCTGCATAAGTGCAACCTGCTTGCATATTTTGTCTTTTTGCCATATGTCATCACTGTCTAAAAAAGCTATATATTTTCCTCTCGCATATTCAATTCCTCTATTCCTGCTATAAGAAACACCTGAATTAATATCGTTATTTAGAACATGTATCCTGCTATCTTTTTTTTCATAACTCTCTAAAATTTCACCTGTTAAATCTGTCGATTTATCATTTATAACAATTAATTCTAGATTTTTATAAGTTTGTGATATAACAGAATCTATTGCTTTGTTTATAGTCTTTTCAGCATTGTATGCCGGCATTATTACACTTACCAAACATTCATTTACATCATTCTTTGTCATTATTTTCACCCATTTATATTAATCACATAAATTTTATAACACAGCCTCTTCGCTAATTTTAAATGTATCTTTATTTTCTCTAATCTCTATCCAATCATCTGGAACATTAAGTTCCTTACTATAAACTAATGTCCCAAACACCTTTTTGCATACACCTATTCTTTTTGATGTAAATCCTACAATAGGATTTAATATATTCAACTTTTTCAGCTTTTTGCCGTTGTCTTCTGCAATAGCCTTTACCATATCATAAGTCTTCACATAATCTGCATTCTGTGGAAGGTATATTCCAGACTTTTCATTATATATTATTCCAATTATTGCAGATGATAAATTATCGATATATATCATACTTCTTTTGTTATCGTAATCAGGGAAAACACCTACCTTGAGTGCAAACTTTCTCAGCGTCTGGTAATTACCCTTGCAGCCATTTCCGTATACCATAGGTGGTCTGACAATTGATACAATAAAACTTTCATCATTAAGCTGCCATAATAACTTTTCTGCTTCTGCTTTTGATTTGCCATAAGCATTTATAGGATTAATTGCTGTATTTTCATTGATTACACCCACATTAAGTCCATACACACTCATAGAGCTTAAATATATGAACTGCTTTACGCCCTCTTTTTTTGCCTTGTTTGCAATTTTAAAGGCTAAGTCCCTGTTAACTTCATAATATAAATGCCTGTTCTCATCGGTCTCTTTTACATGTGCAATACCTGCTACATCATATACTACATCATATTTAGAGAAATCCATATCAATCCACTCATCGGTTCTAGTATCAAATGAATCAACTACAATATTTTCATACTGAGAAACAAATTTTTTAAATTTATCACCTATATATGAATCTGCTCCAGCAATCAGCACTCTTTTTTCTTTACTATAGTCAAGGCTATTGTCACACTCAGCTAATGGAATATTACACTCTGTTACCTGCATCGCTCTGGTTCCACCTTCAACCACACTGTCATCATGTCCCACCTTACTTACAGTTCCAAAGAAACATTTCGCATCAAACAACAGGCTTTCCCTCTGAACATACTCTCCATCGAGCTTTGCCTTAACAGGTATCTCAAGCTCATCACGTCCGTTAATCTGTGCCCAACCTGTAAGACCAGGCTTCACATCATTGGCACCGTACTTGTCCCTCTCTGCTGTAAGGATATCCTGATTCCAAAGTGCTGGTCTTGGTCCTATTACAGACATGTTTCCAATGAATATATCCCATATCTGTGGAAGCTCATCAAGACTGTGAGCTCTGATGAATTTTCCAACCTTGGTTATGTACTGGTCAGGGTTATCAAGCATATGCGTCGGTACGTCATGAGGTGTACACATCTTCATAGAACGGAACTTGTGCAACTTGAAGAACTGCTTGTTCTGACCAATACGCTTCTGTGTAAAAAGAACAGGACCCGGATCTTCAATCTTTATAGCTATTGCAATTATGGCAAAAACTGGTGACAGCACAACAAGTCCTCCAAATGAAAGTATAACATCAAGAATTCTCTTTACATATTTATCGTAGAAACCCGGGTGGAATTCAGAATCACCAACAGCCTCAAGATGTCCCCTCACACCATCCGCATTCTCCTTATCAGACTCATCTTTCACGAATATGACCTTCTTCCCCTCAAATGGGTTCTTGTCATCGCTGTTATCACTATATACTGAGCTGTCCTTTTTCTTATTGGCTAACAGCTTCATTCCTACAAATGCTGTACCAAGCACTCCAGCAGCAACTCCTATCACTTTACCAAGACTTTTTCGTTTTAAAGACATGTCCTTAACCTCTGCTTCCTTCTATATTTATCTAATTTTTAAATTCAGTTAAACTCATGTTTAATATCCACTTACAACGCAGCCTGCATCTATACGAGTATAATCATCAACATGACCGCCTGCTTTTACTATCGCACCTGCATTTATATGAGAACACATCCCCACCTCTGTATCATGGTCAATGACAGCACCGACACTCACTATTGCTCCCCTGTGCAGATGTGCCCCTGTGTTGACTATCGCCCCCGGTTCTATAACCACACCAGACTCTATCTGTGCATATTCGCTCACATACGCTGTTGGATGTATAAGACTAGGTATAATATAACCTATATCTACCAATCTGTCGAGTACCTTTGCCCGGACAGTATTATTTCCTATAGCACAAAAAGCATTATGATAATTTTCTACGAACTTATCCATTTCATCTATTTTACCTATCGAAGTTTCGCTGTTATCATCAAGAAACGCAATATTATCATATCCAAGTTCTGTGGCAACCTCCGCAACAACGCGTCCATGCCCACCTGCACCAATTATCAATAATGCTTTCATATTCACAATCTACCTTTATTTTCATGTAATTATATTACTTTGTAATGTAGTAATTCTTAGCAGCTCCATCACTCTCCTAAACCTCACTACATCTTACAACCTTACACTGTTTCCTATAAAATGCAATCCCATATTTCAAAATCTTCCGCATTCCATCAGCCTCAAGCCTTGCGGCATATCGTTTTTTCTCAATCTGCTCTATTGCTTCGTTGCAAGCCTTAGCAAATTCGCCCTCCTGGGCATACTTTACCTCGATAACAATACCTGTTCTTGTCTGAGGTACTTCTATCAGTATATCCGAATACCCCTCACCTGTCTCCACATTGGACATCACAAGCCAGCTTTCCTTGTATCTTAGAAGCCCTAAGAGCATTCCATGATAAAAATTCTCTTTTCTCTCCCTGCGCACCGCTGTGTCACGTATACTTATCGTATTCCATAGATAATCTCCAAGAAGGTGTTCTATAGTCTGTGAATCGCCCTTTGCAAATGCCTCACAGAATGAATTTATTGTAGCACTGTCACTATATGCGTTTTCTGAAAACCACTCCTTTACCTGCATAATAAAGAGATTTCTTATCTCATTATTAGGTATTGCCATATTATATCTTCTTCCATCAGCAACACCTCTCTGCGTGAGATATCCCGTAAGGAACAGTACACTCCACAGATTATCGATTGAAGAATCGAGTTCGTTGTAGGTCAGCTCCTGACGGAGCTCCTTGATGATTGATGAACCTGCTATAAGCTCCTCTATTTCTTTTTTAGTCTGTGGCAGAGCTTTATCAATAAAGCGGCGAACCATCGCATTTCCGCTCGTATTAGACCAGAAGTCCTGCGGCGCCGCCTGACTGTCAGTACACAATAAATCCGTGTAATTTATCACATCCCATGGACAATATACATCTATATTGCCAAATCGGTATCCATCATACCATCTTTTCATCACATTGTAATGTGCTGTCAGCTTATAATACTCTAATATCTGCTTCACTTCGCTGTCCGTAAATCCGAAATACTCATCAAAACGAACATCTGTAAGCGACATTATCTTCATGTTATTAAGTCCGGTAAATATGCTTTCCTTGGATATCCTAAGGCAGCCTGTGAGCACTGCAAAATACAGGTCTGAATTACTCTTCAGGGCATTCCCGAAAAGATTTCTTATGAGCAGTGTCATCTCATCATAATAGCCGTTTTCAAACGCCTTGTTAAGCGGCACATCATATTCATCAATAAGTATAATGACCTTGCAGCCATAATGCCTTGCCAATAAAGTGGTCAGAGTTCTGATACTGTCTTCAAGGACGCTCCTGCTCATCTGAAATCTTCCTTGCGTACCATCCCCCTGCATCGTGAGCTGGTTATATGCACGTTTATCCTTTTCAGTAAGCTTCTCGCTCTTTTCCAGAAACTGAAAACGCATTGCTTCTCTTCCGATTATCGTCTTGATTGACTCAACAGCCATCTCAAAGCTTGTTCCCTCTGCACCCTTAAGCGTTATGGACACAACAGGAAACCTTCCCATATATTTCTCACATATATCATGCTCGCTGGAAATGTATAAGCCATCGAACAGCGTACTGTCGCATCCGATTTCAAAAAAATTCCTAAGCATGCTCATGTTAAGCGATTTTCCAAAGCGTCTTGGTCTGGTGAACAGGTTAACCTCTCCCCAGCTCCTGCACAGGTCGGCTATCAGCCTCGTCTTATCAACATAGTAGAAGTTCTGTGTTATTACCTTTTCAAAATCATCTATCCCTATAGGCAGCATCTTGCGCACTTCCACAACGTCACTCCTTTTTTACAGCCCATGCTATCGCAAATCCTATATTGTTGTCAATTGCAAAAGACTCGATATCACTTCTTCTTATCCGGGTGATATGTCTTGACAACTCCCGCCACAATCTCCTCGATATTATCTGTGTTGTTATAGCTTACCTCCGCAAGCAGCTCCAGCTGCTTCATGAACTCTTCAATATTAAATGGTATCGGCTTGCCGATGTGGATGAGATCATTCTGTGTCTTCTGCAGTCCCTCCTCAGCCATGAGCTTCTCCTCATAGAGCTTCTCACCCGGCCTGAGTCCTGAATACACTATCTTTATATCGACATCCGGAGTGTAACCTGACAGCTTTATAAGATTTCTTGCAAGCAGATCTATCTTCACTGGCTCACCCATATCAAGCACGAAGATATCTCCACCCTGAGCGTACACACCTGCCTGAAGCACAAGGCTCACAGCCTCAGGTATCGTCATGAAGTATCGTATGATATCAGGATGTGTGACTGTTACAGGTCCGCCTGCCTCTATCTGTTTCTTGAAAAGAGGAATTACCGAGCCGTTGCTTCCAAGCACATTGCCAAAGCGTACGGCAGCGTACTGTGTCACATACTTCTTACCGGGTTCAAGCGGCTGTTCCTTGGCAACAGATACTTCGCTTGCCGCAGCTGTCATCTTGAGCACATTCCTGTACGCCTCGTCATCATCAGTATGAGCATACAGCTTCGGAAGTATATCCGTTCTTCCGTCCCTGCATATCACATTCATGCTCTGTATAACCATCTCACAGAGACGCTTGCTTGCTCCCATGATGTTGGTAGGATTTACAGCCTTATCTGTACTGATGAGAACGAATCTCTCCGTTCCATACTTCATTGCTGCGTACGCAGTCTTATATGTTCCGATTACGTTATTCTTGATAGCCTCGTTAGGGCTGTTCTCCATGAGAGGTACATGCTTATGTGCTGCTGCATGATATACTATCTGAGGTCTGTACTTCTCGAATACTCCCTCTATCCTTCTGCTATCACGCACAGAACCGATAAGCACTACAAGATTAAGCTCCGGACAGTTCTTACGAAGCTCCTGCTCAATATCATATGCGTTATTCTCATATATATCGAAAATGATAAGTTGTTTAGGGTGATGCTTAGCCACCTGTCTGCAGAGCTCACTTCCTATAGAGCCACCGCCACCTGTCACGAGGATAACCTTGCCTTCGATATAGGTACATATCTCATCCATATTGACCTTGATTGGCTCACGTCCAAGGAGGTCAACCACATCCACCTTCTTCATCTTGCTGAGCGATACTTCGCCATTGGTGAGCTGATATATACCAGGAAGCGACTTAATCTCACAGCCTGTCTCCTTACATATATTGAGAATTTCCCTTCTCTGCTCCTTGTCGGCTGTAGGGAGGGCAACCAGAATCTTATCTATTCCGTACTTGTCAACGCTCTCGAATATGCTGTCACGTCCTCCCACAACAGGGATTCCGTCCATATATCTTCCCCACTTGTTAGGGTTGTCATCTATCATGCAGCACACTCTTGTCTGTGACTCGTTCGAGTTCTTGAGTTCTCTTAAGATTACCTGTCCAGCAGCTCCGGCACCGATTATCATCGCATTGTGCTTGATATTGTCCCGAAGCTCTCTTCGCTGGCGCTCCATAGTTATATATCTGTAGGAGAAACGGACAGCCGTGACAAGACAGAACTGGATAATCGGACCAGTTATATAGTATGACATAGGCATTCTTGCAAAAAGCACTGTGATGCCTACCCAGTGAAACAATGTTGTTATCACGCTGGCACCGACCACTCTGTTGAGCTCATTGAAGGAAGCGAATCTCCACAGGCTGCTGTACAAGCGAAGTACATAGAATATTACAATTGTAAACACCGTATATATTGGTGCGAACTTCAGATATGCCATAAAATATTCCTGCGGAATACTCTTGTAACTAAATTCAAATCTCATAAATAAAGCAAAAAAATAAGAAAAATTAATTGCAACAACATCAAATATCATAAGATATATCGCTATGATTTTCCAATGTGCTATTGTTAATTTTTCTCTAAATCCACTCATTTTTCTACCTCTGTTATATATAATATTATTTTTCACAAACTTATTATAGCGTTATAATTATAATCTATGCATTGTCAATAGTCAACACAATCTACTCCCACTCTATATGAAATTCTCCTGTATTATAATACAGTTCATAATACATATCCTTATATTCCCCATTATTTGCAACGTACTGCTCCCAGTATAGCTTTTCTTCTTCCGTCACATCCCTATAATATATCGCACGATATATTGCTTCTATGGCTTCATCCACAGTCATATTCCTGTCGAGGAATTCATCTGATTCCAGAATTCTGTACGCAACCTCATCCAAGGTCTGTTCCTGTGCGCCTATCATCTGAATCTCCGGATATATCTCCTCATATTTTCCACGCCTTCCAAGCAGATAGAAGTATACTCGCCTTACATATCCCCAATAATCAATACGCATAGGGTAACATTCCTTTTCCCTTCCATACAGTGTATACTTATCATACTCACCAAGCTTAGAATATCCCACAAGCCACATATATTCATCCATCTCATATTCGGTCTCTATAATTGCATAATCCACGCAATTGATTGACAGCATTTCTCTTATCAGATTATGTTCTGTCTGTCCGCCGCCGACAACCATTGAATATATAAGCGGCTTTGATAATTCCAGACTATCTGCCCAGGTAGTATCTGTTATATCGTATGCCATAACAAATTCACTGCTGAGACCTCTAAGGTAACTATATATCTCCGTATCTGCGGCTATGCTTATTCTCTCAGCTTCCGTGTAAGCGTCATTACATATTCGCTGTCTTCTTTCAGATACATCGCTAATAATGTCATCTGCCATTTGTATGTACGCATTATTTTTTTCAGTTGCATACACCTTACTAAAATCAGGTGATACATCCGAACGATACCAAGCCAGTCCTATTATAATTGCTCCGACAGCTATCACGCACTTTTTCCACAATGTATTAGCATCCCTTAAAATTATAAAAGTTGCTGCTATCGCACACATCAACGAAACAGGAATGGCATATACATAACTTCTATATATATCAATGCCCCATATCCACCTAACAAGATAAAATACCAGGTCATTATACATCAGAATAAGCAACACAGCTCCCACTGCAATAAATTTCTCTGTATCTTCGTTTCGTGCCTTTACAATTAAATATATAGCTGACATAAAAGCAAGAATAAGTATGGCTGTATTTCCCTGATAACTTCTGAACATCTCAATCACATTTTTCATTATCGCAACCTCGTATCTATTTGCATACACAATAGATTATTATATATATAATACCTGAAATCAGGCATATACCGCCTGATGCCATTTCTCGTATACTTTTTCTGTATATCGCCACAGTTATTGTGCCACACAGTATCGTCATAGGAACCACCATGATTGATGATACCGACAACGCACAACCCGCCATACCTCCAAGCAGAACCAGATTCCAACCAGATTCGTTCTCCTTCAGCAGTCTGATAAATCCAAGCACAATTACCGGAATCAGTATATATGGTATCTGGCTCATCTCATCACAAGCTCCTGTGAACAGGAAATACCTTTCATTACTATACAGAAGGAGGTACAGATTGGCTGCTTCATACAGTATAATAAAGCATGCTATCATCCATGACTTATCCTTCATAAGTTCTTTTCCGATCAAATAAATAGCATCTACACTTAGTAATATGGTTATTATTCCTATAATATTGTGCTGTACACTCACAGCAGACAATTTCAATGCCTTACAGATTACAGCAGAATGCATATAATACCCTGACAATGCATAAATAATATCAGGTACTTTTATGTCAACTCCTGTATACACATCACGGAGAAACATTTTTCTGGTTGCAATCGCATCGCTTATGCATGCATAAGAATACGAATCCCCCGTGACATAGCTTAGTCCTAATATGTATATAAAGAGCATTGTCAGTGTAAACACAACAATAATGACTATCTGCTTCCACCTTTCAGCCACAAAGCCCGCCAAGCCTTCGAATGTATGCAGAAGAATTTTCCTTGAAATAAGAATAGCTGAAGCAATCAATATAGCCAGTACAACCAGCCAAGCAATACCAAGTATCTTTAAATCATTTTTTAATGCAAGACAGATAAGATACAACACCTCAAAAATCGAAAAATAAATCAAATATCCATACAGCATATTAAGCGCTATATCCTGTTTTTTTCTAATTACACATGAGAACGCCATACCGATTATTTCAAATAACACCATCAGTGCAACCACTGTTATAATAGCTTTCAACGCCATAATTACATTCCTTCCGTTCCTGACTTATAGACTTCATATATATCAGTTGTTCCAAGAAGCACATAATTGAACTTATTAAGATACTCACCCATGTCGAACTCGCTCTTAATAATAATATAGTCAACATTAAGTTCTTCAAGTATAGCTCCCATGGTCTCCTCATCAGTCCTTTCACCAAGCTGCTCCATTCGCACAAGAGCAGGGTTACCAGTGCCATCCTCAGTGTAGTATCCATTTTCACCAATTCTGTCATTGAGATAATAATTTCTCGGCACCCTATACACTATATTTGCGTTATAGCATCTTAATCTGCTAAACACATACTCATCTGTAAGAACGGTTGGTTCTTTTCTGCACGCATCCGCTTCAATAATGTCTGATATTTCTATTATATCATCCCTAAATCCATATATATTATTTTCGCTTGACATATGTGCCCCAATATAATCACCTGTTCTTCCAAGCATAATACACACTGATATGGTAAATAATATTGCTAGTTTTGCACACCTGTTATAAGATTCCTTAACAAGGTAAACAATAAAGGCGGTAATAATAAAAGTGATAGGAACAGCCCACAAAAATCTATAATACGTTTCGGCCAAGCCAAAATATCCAACAATTTTAAAGCATATAGGGTTAAATATAAGCAGTATAGAAAATGCCGTTAACAATAAATATAACTCTCGTCTCTTTTTAGAGCTTCTATACATAAGACAAATCATTGCCATCACCGCAAACAAATACATAAGACAGTCTGATGGATATCTAAAAAAAACATTCAATACAGAAGTTGAAAAGTTCACTTTCTATCTCCTCATTTCATATAAAAATAACTAATTTCCCCATAACATACAGATAATATACCACAAGCGATACTGCATTAGCCAGGCAGCACACTCCTCCATATATCACATATCTGAACTTTCTATGTATCATTGCCATACTGCATGCGAAAGTCATCGTGAGAACAGGTATGATAAGTATTGATGACATCGACACAGGTATGCTCGCTATTGATAATATTGCCAGCTGCCTCCACCTGTACCCCTGAATCTCCCTGCTCCGCATCATGGCATACATTATAAGGAAATGTGCAGGTATTACGACGTTACAGCAATATGCTTTCGCTTCATAAGCCCTATACATAAAGAATTCACCCACAGCGAACTCTGACAGGAAGAAAAAGTTCATCGCAAAGTACACTGCTGTGAACAGATATGCATACTTTACATCCTTTTTGAACACTCTCCTACCTATGAGAAATGCTATACAGTATGTCATAAGTATATCAATTATGGTTACACCCTGTTTCTGCATCATTATCGCAGACACCTTGAACACGCGACACAGCACTGCAGTATGCATATAAAATCCCGACAGACCATATCTCAAATCCAGTGAACTCATCTTATAGCCCATCTCACTCTGATATATGAGCATTCTGTCATAATGCACCGCACTGTTAACCATTCCTATATAGTATGCCGTATCGAATCCATAATAGAATGTTCTGGTACCATAATATATGACAACTGCGAACACCACTGCCGAGAGCAACACATATGGCAAGCTATCGCATCTTAGCTGTTCCCATATTTCTTTAGCTGCAGACAATATTCTCTTTCTGAAAACTATCACTGATACAACCATGTCTATGCCAAGAAATATTATCCAGGCAACTGCCAGACAGGTAAGTCTCTGCTTATTGATAAAAAATGGCAGATAAAATATTTCGAACAACATAAAGTATACAAAAAAACCGAACACTATATTATACATTCCTTTAAGCCGAAGCCTCAATATCTGGTCGATCTGTATACCCATCATAAAAAAACAAAATATAAGCACAAGACATATCACATATGTCAATATCAGATTATGTATCATTATTCTTTCCAATCCTGTTTATTTACACTTTACAATGTGCATTATCGTTATAATTTTATCCACATATATTACTCTTGTCAACAATTCATATTAATTCAGACAATTTTCTGGCTTTCCCACAATATATTGTCATCCCCTCCAATCCATGCTATAATTACATTAATTATGTAATCAAAGAGGTCAATCGCTTATGAATAAGACAACCATAGTTGTTCCTGTATACAAGGACTGGTCAACACTCAGTTCTTGTATTGAATCACTTAAGAAATACGTTCCATCCGGAAATTCCGTTCTGTTAATCAATGACTGCGGACCGGAGTGGGAGGAGCTTGAACATAATATTCTATCGGCTATTGCAGACTGCCCTAACTTCACCTATGCCAAGAACGAAGAAAACCTTGGCTTTGTAAAGACATGTAATCATTCCCTTGAGCTTGCCGACCCGGCAACCGATATTCTTCTTCTCAACTCCGACACGGCAGTCACTGAAGGCTTTCTCACCGAGATGCAGGAGGTTCTCTATGCCGATGAACGTCATGGTGCCGTATGTCCGAGAAGCAACAATGCGACTCTTCTCACCATGCCTCCGAGGAAGAATACCATAGCCGAGCTGACCCCCGAGGTAAGCCACTCCATATATGAAACGGTCAAGGACATGCTTCCTCGTTGGACTATACTTCCTACAGGTGTCGGTTTCGCACTGCTCATAAAGAGGGACGTTCTTAATCGTTTCGGACTATTCGATGAGATATACAGTCCTGGCTACAATGAGGAGAATGACTTCTGTGCACGCATCAACCAGTACGGCTTCAGCATCGTGATGGCTAACCACGCGTATGTATATCATTATGAGTCTAAAAGCTTCGGTTCAAGACGTGCGAAGCTTGATGCGGAGCATTTTGCTATACTAAACAAGCGCTATCCTTACTATTCAAATCTTATAAGCACTTATTTTCATGGTGGAATGGAACCTGTTGACTACTTTGCCGACCTGATTGGCGATGGTCTATACCATAAGAAGCGCATACTGTTCAGCCTCTACGAGACACCTGCTTCGTACAACGGAACTGCCAAATACTCTATATCCATCTATGAGGCGTTTCTCAGACTGTACGGTGACAAGTATGATGTGCACCTTCTTATCAACCGCGCTGCTGATAACTTTCACAAGCTTTCCGAGCGCCACAATAACGTATGGTACCCTGACACAATAAATGACCAGACATTCCATATCGCATTCTCTCCATCGCAGATATACCATATTGAGCACATGTTCATACTTAACAGAACCTGTCTCAAGTATGTATTCTGCATGCAGGACATTATCAGCATAAGAAGCTCGTACCTATTGGTTCAGGATCCTGAGCGCAACGAGATATTCCGCTCATCAATTCACTACTGTGACCTTATGACCTCCATAAGCGAATTCTCACTCAAGGATACTGTAGACTTCTACAAGACGGAATTCGATAAGCGTAATATACCTACCAGAGTTATATACCACGGAACAGATAAGCTGTATGACCCTGCTAAGAACCCCGGCTTCAAGCTGCCATTTGATAATTACTTCGTAGTTTTCGGCAACTTCTACAAGCACAAGTTTGTGCCTCAGCTGCTTGAAGCACTCAAGTCCTCGAAGCACAGGATTATCGTAATCGGAAGCACCTCCGAAGGAGCTATCGGCAGCAACATGTATGGATATAAGTCCGGCAATCTGTCCGACGAGTTCATAGATTATGTACTTGGCAATTCACTTGGAATAATATTTCCTAGTATATATGAGGGCTTTGGTCTTCCGTTTCTGGACGGAATGAGCTACTCCAAAAAGATTATCGTAAATAATACTGAATTAAATCGTGAGCTTAGGAACTACTTCGATGCATTCAGTGAAAATGTATATATCTTCAACTCACTTGATGAGGTAGATGGTATACTTGATAAGATCGAAGCCGATCCTGTAATACACTATAAGAACAATGATTCCCATATAAGAAGCTGGGAAGACTCTGCAAAAGAGCTTGAGGACTGTCTTGCAGGCGTGCTTGCAGCTCCTGTCAATGTTGAGCTCCTCTATGAGCGCTGGCATTTCTACCAGTACCTATCGAATGTACACCGCATATATGCAGGCAGTTCCAACATGAAGAAATCCCGCTCCATCGAGATGGAAGGCTTTCTTCAGGGGCTTATCAACCGTTTTCCTCACATATATGGGGTATATAAGAAGGTAATCGTAAAATTCGACCCTGACCACTATAACTAATCCCCAGATAACCGCTGTAACACAATTATACATGAAAAAGTCCCAACCTGATACCTATTGCATAGCGCAAAGTATCAGATTGGGACTTTCTTATATCTTATCCTGTTTTCTACCTTCCCTCTGCCTTTCCCACATTCATGTAGTGAATATAATATCTTTCCATATCATATCCAAAGGCTTCTCTAAGGTCACTGTAAAGTGTACGGTAAAGGTATGGATTGAACTCCTCGCATGCCTGTCTGCCTTCTTTCATTCCATATTTTACAAAATGCTCAATAAGTGCTCTCTCGTCATCACCAAATGCGTTCCTTAAGTCACCATATTTTGCCAGATAATAATCCTTGTTATATACATCCTTATAGTCAACACCATTGTACACGGTAGAGCTTGTCGCTATCCTATGCTCTGCTGCCCCATAGTCTATATAATGTATATAATATGCCTTATTATCATCGCCAAATGCATTCTTTAAGTCCGAATACTGCTTATATGTCTCCAGGTCAAAGTCGAGACTGCCTTTTCTTCCTTCTGCCATTCCATTCACAATAAAATGCTTTAGAAGCATATTGGAATCTCTTCCGAATGTCTCTGCCACATCAGGATTATTATTATAATAATATTCTTCATTATACACCTTGGAATAGTCTCTCTCATCATAGAAGGTTCCATTGCAGATTCTGTTCTCATACTGACCATACAATATATAATGCAGATAATATGTGTATATATCATCACGGAATGTAGCCATCAGATCCGGATTATATTTGGCATAAGCCTCTATATCGAATATATCATTACCTCTTTGCTTATTTCTTGTCCCCTCCTCAACAAAGTACTTAAGCACAAGATAATCATCATTATCATATCTCTTAGCAATATCAGGATACCTTGTTATATAATACACCTTATTGTACACTGCAGCATAATCCACTCCGTTATAGGTTGTATTAGACAGCATGTGTGACGCAATTCTGCCTTCATTTAATCCGTATGTAATGTAGTGATTATAGTATGCAACAAGGTTATCCCCGAATGCATTCCTAAGATCCTCATAATTCTGCTGATAGTAATATACATTAAACTTCTCGCATGCCTGATGCCCGGCCGCCATTCCATAATTGATAAAATATTCCTCTGCCTTCGTATAGTCATTGCCACATGCAGAAGCTGCAGCCGGATATTTCTTGAAATAATACACCGGGTCTACCAGCTCACTATATCTTGATATTATATTAAAGGAAGTCTTAATCTGTCCACTGTACTCCCCAATTCCGGTTACTATGACATTCGCCACAGGTCCCTTCTTGTTATGTGTATAGCTGAGGGAATAATCATCATTCTGAGTCAGAAGCTCACCATTATAATGCACCTCAACAGAAGGCGTATAATATTCTCCTGAATACAGCACATCACCTACAGGACTAACACTCGCAGCAGTAATATCCTTTTTCTGCGGAGCATTACATGTTATCTCACCCGCCGGTGTTACAGAATCTGTCGCATATAGGGCTGCTGTGCTGTCATTTCCTGTGTATTCCGCTGTGTTCCATGTATCACTCAACCATATCTCGACCCTGTCAATGCTGTTTCTGTACTTCCATCCGGATAAATCAGTATATATATACTGTCCATCCCCCGCTGTCAAACTTCCATACGCATCATATATATGGTCTTTACTTGTAACTCTTATTCTTAACACTGCAGCTTTATCAAGATTGATACCCACACATAAGTAAGGTACATTTGACAAATCAAGCGAATCAAAATATCTTACCCTGCTCGAGTATATGGCATCATCCTGATTCATATCCCATATATCAGTACCTCCCCGAAGCTGTACCGCCTCCTGAGGCACTAGTGAATCAGCATTTCTGAACACACCCCCATGGTCTATACTCTTCATCTGTGCAAACATATCAGCTTCGAAATTGTCTATAACTTCATTCCATGAACCAATTCCCAACACATCAAGTGCAAACTGTGTGTATTCAAGTGAATCCGTTGTATCCATATATTTAAACATTTCATATGACAGCTTAGGTATCTCAGTCTTGTAGCGAAGCCCGAACTGAAAATACGGACTGCCCTCACTGATATCCCTGTGTGCCCTGATTATAAATGCCTTGATATACGGGTTGCTCTCAGCCTTATAGTATGAGTATGCTATATTAGCAGCCTGTTTTGCCTCATTCTGACCACATATAACAGAATAAGATGTATATCCTACCTCTGATACTATTATTGAGCGTACCTGCCCACTCTGTGTGAGAAGGTTCTTCGTAAAGTAATCCGTCAATACATCTATATTCTTCATGGATACTAATGGTGTATACTCATCCATCGTAACCTCACCGCCATAGGTAGGAGTTCCGTCCGTGTCCGTTGTCGGCTCGTCACCATCATCGAGAGTATCAGGATCACCGAGAGGATATGGATATGGATGCCATGCCACGCCCCAGTCCATCTGCTGATCCTTCTTTTCGTTGCGGTTAAATTCCTCGAGGAACCACCTTGCACCATAATCTGTCATAGTGTTTGCCGTCTGCCATCTATGCTCTAATGGTATATATATTTCAGCCTGTGGATTAATTTCTTTTATTATATTGTAAAACATCTTGAACTGCTTATAATACTCAGCCACATAACTGCTTCCCTCACATGGCTTGAGATAGTTGTACTGAAGATTGTCATTCACCTCATTTCCGATAACCCAGTCGACAACCTTCCCCTTATCCCCACCATTGTATCTCTCAGCAAGGAAATAAGTACATGCCTCTATCAGGTTGACACCCTCCTCAGTCACAGCATTGAAGGCATAGTACTGTGTTCCATCATTGAAGTCAACACCCGGATACCGAAGCTGTGGAAAATCCTTATTGTAGCCATTCACAACCGCAGCCACTATGCTTATTCCCGCATTGGTTAGCGTGTTTATCGTATTGTCATATAACTCCACCTTATCTGCAGCATAGTAATATGTCTTTCCTTTGTAATCATAGAAATATTCTGTTGGTTCAGTACTTACAAGTTCATTATAAAAGAAATTAAGAAAGCCATAGCTTACACCTATATCCTGAATATCCACAAGAAGCGGATAGTTTCCATCAACTATCTGAATACCCTTCTTAGATACCTCATCACCCGGTTCACTGCTCTGTGTCTGTGCTGTATTTTCGCTGTCATCCGCGAAGCTATACGTTCCCCCTGCTGCTATACATACTGCTGCTATTATTATCAACAGCAATGTTCTTAATGAAAATCTGCTCAATCTGAATCTCATATGTGTATCCTTTATTTTATATACTTATATATCTACAAAACATTTTTAATAATACACCAACACTGCCCATACACACAAATGGCAGCGAAATACTTTATCCCGCTGCCATCTGTCATACTCATGAAAAGATAAGCTCTTTTCCGGTTATTAGTGACTCTTTCTGTTTTCAGCCTTACCATACTTGATATAGTGGATATAATAAGTTCTTGTATCATCACCGAATGCATTTACAAGGTCTGCGTTATTAGCCTTGTATACATCAACATTGAACTCTTCACTTGCCTGACGGCCTTCATATATTCCGTAGTCCATAAAATGATTGAATAATGCCTGCTTATCATTGCCGAATGCATTGGCTACATCCTTATGGTTAGCATAGTAGTAATCAGCATCGAATACCGTTGAATAATCTATTCCGTCTACCACATAGCCCTGATTTCCACTATTGTCTCCTGTAGCTTTTCTGTTTTCTGCCTTGCCATATTTTACATAATGTACATAGTATGTTCTTGTGTCATTTCCAAATATGCTTACAAGATCCGGATTGTTGGTCTTATATGATTCTACGTTGAATTCCTCGCTTGCCTGACGGCCTTCGTTGATTCCGTAATTCATAAAGTGATTGAATAATGCCTGTGCATCATTTCCGAACGCATTGGCTACATCCTTATGATGGTTGTAGTAGTAATCTGCATTAAATACAGGTGAATAGTCAACACCATCTACCACATAGTTACCTGTAGTTGTTCCGCTCTGGTTTCCGCCATTGTTTCCACCGTTATTGACACTTCCTGTTGCCTTTCTTCCCTCTGCCTTACCATACTTTATATAATGTACATAGTATGTCTTGGTATCACCACCAAATGCGTTCACAAGGTCCGGATTATTAGCCTTGTAAGAATCCACGTTGAATTCTTCACTTGCCTGACGTCCTTCGTAGATACCATGCTCCATGAAGTGGTTAAATAATGTCTGTGCGTCCTTACCAAATGCATTAGCTACATCCTTATGGTTATTATAGTAGTAATCAGCATTGAATACAGCAGAATAGTCAACTCCATCTACCACATAGCTGCCTATAGTCGTTCCACTCTGGTTTCCGCCATTGTTTCCACCATTATTAACACTTCCTGTTGCCTTTCTTCCCTCTGCCTTACCATACTTCACATAATGCACATAATATGTTCTTGTATCATTTCCGAATACATTTACCAGATCCGGATTGTTAGCCTTATATGAGTCCACGTTGAACTCTTCACTACCCTGACGTCCTTCGTTCATACCATAGTTATAGAAATGATTAAGAAGCGCTTCTGTAGTACTTCCGAATGCATTTACCACATCCTTATTGTGCTCGGCATAATAATCAGGATTGAATACCGCTGCATAGTCAACACCATCAACTACATACGACTGACTTGGTGTAGGTGTAGGTGTCGGCGTAGGTGTTGGTGTCGGAGCCGGAGAATCTGATGATACAGCTGTTCTTCCTTCTGCCTTACCATAATCTACATAGTGCTCATAGTATTTCTTAAGATCATCTCCGAAGCTGTTAGCGAGATCCTTATAATTGTTCTTATAAGCTTGAACATTGAACTCTTCACTTGCCTGAAGCCCTGCTGCCATCCCCTTAGTAATGAAATGCTCTATGAGGAGAACCGGATTATATCCTACCGCTGCTGCCACTTCTGTATTATTGTTATAATAGTAATCAGCATTATATACAGCAGAATAGTCTTTACCGCCATATACTGTAGAATTAAATATACTGTCCGGTACGCTCACTGCCGGGTCATTCACTGCTCTTGACTGTGCCTTCGCTCCGCTTAAGCCCGCTGCCTTCGTAAAATCATATACTGTGAATACACCATCAAAGCTCTTGCTTGTAGTGTTCTCCTTAACCCATACCGCAACCTTGTCAACTGCTGTCTTTCCTGACCAGCCTGAAAGATCCACAAACAAATTGTTATCTGTATTGACGTCAACCTGACAGTTAGCATCATAGATATTGTTACCGCTGTATACTCTCACTCTTACAACCATCTTATCTGCATCACCGCTTGTATACTGCGGCATGAACTTGATTGTAAATCCAAGATATGGTGTCGCGCTGAAATCCTGTGCTGTTTCGAACTCATGGTATATTGCCTGATATGAGAAACCGGTACACTTAGGATCAACAACTGCTGTACCCATAGGATGATACTGTGCCGTGCCTGCTACACCGTCCTTATTATAATTATATATACAGAAGGATGGTACATTGTAGCCCTTCTCCCAGTACGGCTGTGCCGCTACCCAGTTGCCACTGCCATTTTCTGAGAAATTACTTCCGAGTCCCTCTGAAAGAACAACTGCACCTGTTGCGCTGTCCATTGATGAAACACTGTAGAGTGCTGCATTATTGATGCTCTTCATGCTGTTGAATTTAGAGGCATCAAAGTTATCTATAACTGCATTCCATGATGTTATGCCAAGTGTTGCGAGTGCAAAATTAGTTACATCAAGTGAACTTGCCGTATCTATGTACTTGTACATAGTGTATGCGTACTTAGGTGTCGTAGCAACATACTCATTCTTCTCATTGCTCCATACGGAATTCCATAATCCGAACTTATAGTAATTGCTCTCAACAATAGTATCAATATGTCCATTGAGTATGAATGCGTCAATATATGGATTCATCTCAGATGCATAGTATGCATAGGCTATGCTTGCAGCCTGAAGCTTCTCATCCGTTCCCGATATAGGTGACTCTGATGTATAACCCTGTTCTGAAAGAATGATGGATCTTACGTTGCCATCCTTGTTGCGCATGTTGGAGTTCTGCATATAATCTGTGAGAACATTGATGTTCTTCATGCTGATAAGCTTCGTCTCCTGATCATCTGTAATCTCACCACCATCATTCTTAACTCCGTCCTTGTCAACTGAAGGCCAATTGTCTGTAAGGACATTATTATTTGTGATTGGGAAGGAATATGGATGATATGCAAGATTCCAGTATATATTTCCATCCTGCTTTGAAAGTCTGTCAAATATCTCAAGGAAGTCTCTTCCTGCATATTCCTTGCTGGTATTATCTGTTGTCCATCTCTGCTCAAGAGGAATATATACATTAGCCCCTGCATTCTCTGCCCTTAAGGCGTCATACATAGTCTTGAATGTCTGATAATATATCGGAACGTACTGCTCAATTCCCATCTCTCCGATATAGTTATATGCCATGTTATCGTTAACCTCGTTACCGATAACATAATTGGAAATTCTTCCGTTGCCTGTTCCATTATATCTTGCAGCTACGAAATGACATACGGCCTCAACTGCATTCTTACCTTCCTGTGTAGCCGTGTTGATGGCATAGTAGAAGGTTCCGTCATGTCTTGTAATTCCCGGATATAAAAGATATTCATATCCATCCTGATACTGGTTAACAAATGCAACCGTTACATTGATTCCTGCCTCGGTAAGCTTACTTATAATAGTATCATAATCCTCAATTACTGTGTTAAAGTAATAGGTCTTCCCATTATAATCATACGCATACTTAGTTGCCGAATTGCTTAAGACTCTCTCAAACGATATGTTGAGAAATGCCTCACTAATTCCTAACTCCTCAACATCAGATAGCATACCGAAATCTATCTGGAGTCCCTTCTTGGATACTGCACCCTTGGCAGGATTCGTGTAACTTCCGGCAGCCGCATATGCATTGGCAGGCTTAACCGAAACAAATACCATCACGAATGCTGCAACAAGAGCAAGTACTCTTCTGATAACATTTTTTTTCATTCTGCTTTCTCTCCCTTTCTTATTTATTTCATAGATAAGTAATCGCAAAATCTCCATTCTGCGACCACTCATTTACACATAAACTAGGACATAAGTCCCATAAAAATATGATACACTTATGTCCTCTCTTTGTCAATTGCAAGCATGACTTTTGATGATTTTATATAATTTCTGTATTTGAAACGTCTTTTCTGAACACCGGAAAACACCTTGTTTGTAGCCGCTTCCTCAAGGTGTTCAATGTGAAGCTGCGGAACATACGCCGGCACCAGCCCTGCCTTCAGGAGATGATGGTACAGTACATCCTCCTCCATATACATATATGTTCTATTATCAAAACCTCTAAACCGTTCAAAATACACCGGTGTGAACACAAGGCAGCATCCATGCAGAGCCACATTCTCAACATTATCTTTTATATGTATATCTGATTTCTTAGACTCGACATACGCATTAAAAATTCTGTTGAACGCAGCATCTAGTGATATATAGCTGAGTGCAAGCAGCACACGGTTCATAAATATAAACGCATGAAGCTTCCTATTGCTCATAGCCCTGTCCCTGCCGGGATTATCATTGCTTGCCTGCCCCTGCTTATAAATCTCCGGTCCGATGACCGCATATTTTTTTTTAATATACTCTCTCCTGACTATCTCACAAAACTCATCCTGCATAAGTCTGGTGTCGCTGTTAAGCACTACCACATAACTACATCCATCCTGTCTTGCTCTGGCAATTCCGACATTGTTTCCGCACGCATATCCTAAATTGCCCTCGTTTACAATAACCTTGATGTTACTGATATCGCTATATAACTGCCTGAGTGCATCACCCGAGCCATCCGGTGATGCATTATCAATTATAACTATCTCATGCTCTTCTTTGACATGCTTCCCTATGGATCGTACACATTCTATCGTCTCATCCATAGTTCCATAATTAAGAATTACGAATCCATACCTGTCACCCATCTACATATTCCCATCATTCTTATTATTTCTTGAGTTTTTCTCCGCTTTTTTTATGAATATATCATAATTCAGCTTAAATATCTTTAAGAATGTTTTCTTATCAAGGTGCCTGTATAGCCACCGTTCAATCTTAAAAACGATTCCACTGTTTCTCGACCCAGTCTTGCTGTAATCGCTCCATTCGGACATTCCAAGATATTGGTCGAATATTCCGGTATCCGGGTGAACTGATGCCTTATCCCACGGAAACTGTCCAAGAAACCGGAAGAAGTGGATTATAACCGGCTTCTCCACCGCTGAATTAATCTCTTCCGCACTGTAATACCCATGCTGTCCAAAGTTCTTTACATACAGCTCATACTCATAGACTATATGAATTGGCTGAACATTGTACTCAGCACCAAGTCTGTATACCTTCTTACTCAGCACCACATTCGCAAGATCCTGATCCGGCGACATGTAATGTGCCCTAACATTCTGCGCATGCTCTATAATCCTCTCTGTGCACATCTGTTTTTTCCATTCATCAAGATTGAACAGCATAACGCCTGTGTTGTAGTATCCTTCTTTCTCTGATAACCCTATAAGTGCCTTATGCTTTACTCCGAGTGAATCAAGCGACATGCCAACCGGCATTCCATTCATAGACATTTCAAAAAGTGGCAGTATGTCACCTGTCACCACCGTGTCACTGTCTATATACAACAGCTTCTGTATATTTTCCGTAAGAACCATAGGTACAAACAGTTTAAAATTCGCTGTGTACGAGCCTCGGTAAGTAGGTATGCCAAGCTCTTTCATCGTATCAATAAGCTTATTAGTGTCAAGATAGGTTATGCTTCTCCCATAACTATCTGCTGTCTTAGAAAGCCTTTCGATACTGTCATCGCTAAGTCCATCGCCCAGTATATATATATTTATATCGTCGATATGCTTGTTGTTTTCATACAACGATGTGATTGATACCCCTGCATAAGGTGCATATCTCTCATCAAACTGGTACAGGATGTCTGCCCTTGTCCTTGGACGAAGCTCCACCTTATCAGGATATTCCTTCGTTATCTTATCAACATTCAGCTCTATCACAATTTTTCCATTCTCTGCATAGCGCCAAGGGTCATCAACTATAAGCTGAGGGTCATCCGTCTTAAAAACAAGCTCCGTGCCATACCATTCACCATTTCCCGATATCTCCGGTGAATGTTCATCTATCATGCAGCCACACAACCGTATCCCCGTAAGTACACATGCCATACTCCTTGGGTCGAATCTCACACGCTTAATATCCTGTGTAAGTTCTATCTCATATCGCCTGTCATAACGCTTATATACAATCTTGTTATCTTCAGAAAATCCTTCGCCATAATCAAGATATACTATAGGAAGATACTGCTGTTCATTCCTTCTCCCAAGCTCCATGAGTTCTTCCCCATAATAAACAGGCTTACCTATATCCTCGTACAGCTCTGCCGCCGTCACTCTGCTGCCCTTGACATACTTCTGAAAATTCGACTCCATATAATCAAATATATTTCTGATTTCACTCGTTATGCCTGCGCGCTCATAAAGATCGTATTGTAAAAGTGCATTTCTCTTTCCCCCCGAGTACATATATGTACGAATCGCCCTGTACACCACGTAGTCCGCAGGTAAAGGGAAATCGAATACCCACTCATAGTCCGTTACATACTCCCCGCTGCCCGACACTATAACATTCTCAGGCACCAGATCGATATCTGCAAACGAACAGCCCATTATCCTTTCCGACTCAATATTGCCAAGCTTCACTGTTCCGAACACATTTTCAAACTGTTCCGAGTTCTTCCATACGTCCGGGGAATATAACCGTCTTATCCTGTCGCAGAAAGCCATCAGTAAATCAGCCGCACCATCATAGTCTCCACAGTCTATCAAATTATCTATTATATCGCTTACACTCTCTCCGTCTATGAACTGATACTGCAGAATACCCTCTTTCAATTCTTCATCATTCATGTAAGCCCCTGCAAGCTTAAGCCCCACTTGATTATATCTATCCGAATATTCCCTATAATATCTGTTCTGTCTCTCTAAGTGTTCTCTTCCCTCAGGAAACATCGCATGTTTTTCAACCCTTTTCCCTGACTGCTCACCATCACCCTTCTGAACAATATCCGTCCTTATCGCAAACCGTCTGTCCCTGTCATTGGAATATTTTGAAAAAATTATCCTTCCCATATCATTCTCCACTCTTACTTACTCGCATTCCACGAGAAACGAATTAGAAAAGAAAGGGAACATCCCCTCCTCCACAATCTGCTCAAATGCCCTGTCCTCATCAAAAAGCTTCATTCTGTCATTGTCATAATTGCGATTATTGTTTTTTAGTTCGCCCGCCTTTGGAAGCCATTCATCAGAATATATGGTTGTCGGAAGCTTATAGTCGGGATAAGGATAGAAAAAGCGTGCCCTGCTAAAGCCCGCATCCAGAACAAGCCTCTCAAGTCCCTTTCTTGAAAATGTTCTTACATTATCACCCTCATTATATCCTTCTATTCCGGCAAAGCATCTCGCTACATGATCCTCACTGCAACCCGCAAAATACTTAAGACCATACTTATTCTCAATCGCTATTATAAGTCTTCCTCCCGGCTTCACATGACGTCTCGCTGTTTTTACGAACTCAAAATAAGGCTTATCCGAATGAATATATAACCCTCCATATTCAAGCACTCCAATCAAAGTGACAACATCATACTGCTTATCAAGCTTCGCCTCTACCTGCTCGAAATTGCCAAGAAGTATCTCTATATTATCATATTTCTTATTTCTATAAGCATTTATCATACTTCGTTTTTCAGAAAGTTCAATACAGGTAACGCTCTTTGCCTTGCGCGCAAGAGCCCCTGTTATTGCTCCACATCCTGACCCGATTTCAAGTATCTCAGCTGTATTTTCAATCTGAAGCCATTCTACTATATTCTGTCTTATATCCGAAAGATGATACATCACCGCCCATGATTTTTTTTCATCAATTATAGAATTAAACTCCTGCTCCTCATGATTCTTCACAATATCAAGAAGCACATCCTCTATAATTCCGTCACTGTAATAATCCTTTCCCGGATAATTATCATAGTTGAGTTTAACTCCACCGATATATTTTTCCACAGACAACCCTTTCTATTCCACCTTAACTTTGGAATCCATATCGAAAAATCCTACTGTATCTTTCTCAGAAATAACTGTTATCGTACATACATCATACATTCTATGGTATACTTCGAAGTTTTCTCCACTGTAACCGGTACACCCCAGCGATATAAGATATTCTCCACCCTGAAGATTCATCCTCTGTGTGAATGTCACTGTCTTCTCGCTGCCTGCCTCCGTCACGTCTATAAACACTTTCTCATACATTGTATTCGTTCCCGTAAGGTCTGTTCCACGCAAATTCTTGATTGTAAACGCAAATATCGGGTTAGTCATCACCTCATGGAAACGCACCTTCATCTTGATACTGAAATCCTGCAGCTTGTTGACACAGCTGGTATATGTTCCCTTAGAATCCATTATGGCAAAATCCACAATCTCAGCCTTCTTACTGCCATACTCCTGCAGCGAAGGATTTAGTTCATAGCTACTTTTCCATAGTCTATTCCCCGTCTCTACCTGCTCACTGCCTGCCGATTCTGCTGTTGAATTTTCTTCCTGTGTCTTATGGGCAAATCCATTATTACTGTCATCAAGCTGATTTACAAGAATCTTCTTATATATATCTATTATCTGGGAAGGACTTCCCTCCGAGAGTTTAACACCCTTATTCAAAAGTATGACTCTGTCACAGTATTTATTGACACTGCCAAGATCATGGCTAACAAATAGTATTGTCTTTCCAAGTTTCTTAAACTCCTCGAACTTATGGTAACATTTCGCCTGGAAGAAAACATCTCCGACTGACAGTGCTTCATCCACAATAAGAATCTCCGGGTCAATATTGATAGCCACAGCGAATGCAAGCCTTACGAACATACCACTTGAATATGTCTTTACCGGCTGATACACATAGTCGCCGATATCCGCGAACTTCAAGATATCTTCAAGCTTCGCATCTATCTCTTCCTTCGTATATCCTATCATCGAACCATTAAGATACACATTTTCTATTCCTGTGTACTCCATATTAAAACCGGCACCCAGCTCAAGCAGTGCAGATATACGTCCTCTGATATCAACCTCTCCGTCAGTCTGATTTAGCACACCTGTAATAATTTTAAGTATTGTGGACTTACCCGAACCATTGGTTCCTATTATTCCGACCGTCTCTCCCTTTTTCACCTCGAAGCTCACATTATTGAGTGCATACTTTTCCTTGTAGCACTTCTTTCTTGTGAGTCCCAATGACTCCTTGAATCTATCCTTGGGATTGTCATACAGCTTGTACATCTTACTGACATTGTACACACCTATAGCAACATCATCACTTCTCATCATCTGACCTCATAACTCTACAAAATATCGGCAAAATGCGGTTTTAACCTCTTAAACACCACTCTGCCAAGCACAAATACCCCTACTGTAAATATCCAGAAATAAAGCGTAAGCTCCGGTCTTTGCCAGAACCATACTCCATTTATAAGCGTATCCCTATATCCCTGCACTATGTAGTACATAGGATTAAGCTTAAATATCGTCTTAACCGTTCCCGATATACCTATTGTATCTATATTCCACATGATAGGCGTCATCCATATTCCAAGCTGCAGCCATATATTGATAAACTGTGTGAGATCTCTGAAAAATATCACACAGGAGCTTGTAAGATAAGCCTGTCCAAGTATCATCACAAACATGCACAACGAATAATACAAAAGCTGCACCACTATAATTCCCGGAAACATACCATAGACCGTATACAGCACAAGTATAAGTCCTACGAAAAATACATGTATTATAAGACCCGACAACATCTTGACAAGTGGAAGTATATCTATGTTAAACACAACCTTTTTTACAAGATAGCTGTAATCAAGCAGAACATTGGTTGCCATACTCCATGTGTCTGAATAATAGAACCATGGAACAAGTCCCGCTATAAACCACAATATAAAAGGAACTGTCTCTCCTGATGAATTTACCACATCCGATGATCTGAACCCCACCTGAAACACAAACCAGTATACAAGCACTGTCACGACAGGCTGTATAAATGACCAGATTACTCCAAGGTAGGATCCTGCGAATCTACTCTTTAAGTCATTCTTAGACAATCTTGACACCAGTGCCCTGTTATCCACAATATCATATATATATCCGTATACGCGCTCCTGATTGAGCAGGAAAAGCACATATAGCAGATCTATAGCAATACATGCTGCAACCTTTAACACTATATTATATGTTCCTCTTGAAGACGCCACAGCAATCTCATCTACAATATCGCCTAATCTGATTACAATATATCCGTCCGTATCCTGCGTAGTAATACAAAGCGTTCCACCACGAACTGTGCACTGCTCTAACTGATTGTCAGCTATAATGCGGCTTGCAAGCTCATCTGCCGCAATATCCCTCTGCACGCCATTAAGCTTGATCGTCACACTGTGCAATGACAGCTGCGCATTCGCCTCCTCAGGAAAGTCCAGCCTTACAAAGCGGCTGCCCGCATTGACATCAAAATCAATCTTACCATTATTCCCCTTTTCAGCAGCAATAGTCTTTACTCTATCCGCCGTAAAGCAATCCTTGGTATAATTGCTTTTTGAAGAGTAGAACATCTGGAGTTCTCCACTCACATTACTGTCTATCTCCATGGTAATATTCATTGTATAATCATTTAATATGAGTTTCCTGTCATTAAATACAATCAACAGGTTGGCGACCACGCATATTATACCAAGTAACACGGATGCCAATATTTTCTTTCTATTCATCCTGTCCATTTCTGCCTTCCGCATAACCAAAATTCAAATAGTGTATATAATAGAAGTTAAGGCTGTCTCCGTAAGCATTCTGAAGATCCTTATACCTGTTCTTATATGCATACACATTAAATGTATCATTTCCCCTTCTGCCCTCTTTCATACCATACAGTGTGAAATGTCTGCGTGCTCCTTCAGCTCCCGGATAGCTTCCTACAATATCTCCGTTATGCTTCATATAGTAATCAGCATCAAATATCATGGACATATCAAGGTCTTCCATACGAAACATATTTCTATTTTCATTAATTCCATACTGTACATAATGTCTGTAGTAGCTTGGTCCGTCCTGTCCAAAAGCATTCAGAAGGTCAAGGTTACTTAATGCATAACCCAGCACATCGAAGTCTGTACTTCCATTTCTGAACTCTGTCTGTCCATATGTGTAGAAGTGCACAAGCGCACCCATATAATCTCCAGCATAATGTTCATCCACATCACTATTATTTGAAATGTAATACTTACCATTAAATATAAGGCTAGCCTGTCTTCCTTCGTATGCACCATACTTGAGCCAATGAAGGAACAGCTGCCCTGCACCTTCACCAAGTGCGTTCACAACATCCTTATTCTTCTGTGCATACACAGCCGGGTCAAACAGCTCCGCACCCATGGTATATCCTGTGTATGTATTATCATCAGCTGTGTGGATTCTGTTTTCCTTATCCCTGTTATTCATGTAATGCTCATAATAGCTGTTAAAGTTATATCCAAATGCAGCATACAGATCCGGATTACATGTCATATAAGCAAGTACATTAAACTCATTGCTACCCGAGTAACCCCTCTCCATTCCGAATATTGCAAAATTGCCTATCACCGCTTCAGATGAATCGCCATACTTAATAGCATTGTCACCATATACACTTGTATAATAATCATATGAATACAGCTCCGATGGTCTTCTCTTCTCGTAGACTCCATAATTCAGCCAATGTGCAAGAAGCGTTTCCTCATTCGTTCCAAGTACATTCACGACATCCTGATTATACTTTGCATAATCCCCTGCATTGAATACCTCTGAAGCATCCTTAGACAGCGTAATCTCTCCTGTCTCCTTCTCGCAGTAATGCCAATATCCGTCAGCATAACCTATTCCACCGATTACCTTAACACCATTCTTATCATAACAATAATTCTTATCATCTATCTGAACCACCTTACCAGTAAGCATCTCACCTGTTGTTGTGTCAAAATAGTACCATTTTCCGTCAACCTGATGCTCTCCCTTAACCATCACACCCTTCTCATAGTAGTAAGTCTTGCCGTTAGATTTTGAAAAACCTTCCTGATAGTACATATTATTGTATACAGGAATCTTAAACACAAATGCCTCATCAAGCATTCCTGCCTTCTCGTATGCTTTCTTTACATTTCGTCCTTCATTTGATGGTGCTGCGAGATTCTGCATGTACTGATGCCAATACCTCCCATCATAGTTCCCATCGACATCGAATTTCTGAAGATAAAGTGTATCCTGTCCTCGAAGTATATATCTGTTAGCAACTTTCTGCGCTCCACCTATGAGTGCTGCATATCTTGTGTTCCATCCTTCAGATTTTGCTTCGTTGAGTCCGTTGGTAAC